>Ga0310690_10001904_pt1 | contig 35768 bp, 53 predicted proteins | sample AusTroGonzalo_MG_2_FD_207661 | JGI IMG/M metagenome (GOLD analysis project Ga0310690, IMG submission 207661) | Bovine rumen microbial communities from tropical cattle in Woodstock, Queensland, Australia - Gonzalo_04 (v2) (version 2) | ecosystem: Host-associated > Mammals > Digestive system >...
TTAATTTAACAACTAATGTTTTTTTACCTTCTTTTTCCACATATTCAATTTCTTTTAACTGAAATGAAGCTAATCTACCTAATCTTATTAAATTTTCCATTTTAATTCCCCCATATATCTTCAATAAGAATTGATCCAAGATAAATCGGCAACACAAATATACTAATTGCCGCTAAAATTACACCACCGACAATAGCAAGTGGTATTACAAATATCGTTTCAATGATTTTTAATAAGTTCTTCACAGTATCTCCTTTTCTACATAATTATTTATAATTTCTTCGTGCGAATTAAGTTTACTATACATATTATTTACTATTGATCCAAATATTGTGCTAATAAGTCCGTCGCCCGCACATTTATATATAGCACTATCACTTAATCCAGCTTTAACTAAATTTTCGTAATCTTCGGTAGTGAATCCCATTAAGGTAAGGCACTCGCAAGGAGTAAGTCGCCTAATACATAAATTCGGTTCTCTCTCTCTCTCTCTCTCTTGTAGTCTATTTTCTAACTTGTATGAATTAAACTTTGTGTGTTTCATACCATTTAGCATTTTTTCACTTAAATAATATTTTTTATCAACTTTGCTATCATCCATTAAAAAATCGCCTAAATGATGTCTTAATTTAATTTTCTTTGGAAATGTATAATTATATTCACCAAGTATTGAAACCATAAACTCTCTTTTACGATTTTGTGGTATGCCATAATCTTTTCCATTAAGAATTTCATCAAAATTTGAATAACCTATTTCTTCTAATTTAGCTCTCCATCTTTGAAAATCTTTAATGAATTTTTTATTAACTAAATCTGGGACATTTTCCATAATAAGAATATCAGGCAAACAACCAAGTTCTTTACACTCATCTAAAATTCGTTCAACTTGAAACAACATACCACTTCTACTATCTTCTGTAATGCCTTTTTTAAGCCCAGCGTTGCTTAAATCTTGGCAAGGGAAGGAATAAGTCAAACAATAACAAAACTTGTCTTTATCAACGATTTCTAAATCTTTGCCTTTAACATTACAAATATTAACTAAATTATGAGTTTCTTTTATTGATTCATAAATATAATTCAATTTGTTTATTTCAATTCTTTTAATTTGTGATAAAGTTGCTGGTTTATTACTATCAAGTGATAACCCTAACTTATATAATTCGTTAGCTAAAAATTCTTTATCTAATAAATTCTTATTCTTAAAAATATGATTATGAATAGCATTAAAACCAATAATTGAATTTGCCGCCCATTCACAAGTTTTATAACTTTCAAAAGGTATATTAAATGCTTTTAAACCTTGTTCTTGGCAACCAATACCACTAAACAAAGTTATTAACCTTAATTTACGATCAATCATAAATCTTGGAATTACATCATCGAATATCGACATCTGTTGCATTTCTTCTTCCCCCTTTTCCATATCGCAATAACATATTACTAAATTTAAAAATATTTGTAAATACTTTTTTATATATGTGTGTATATTTTCCTTAATATAAAAATAATGTTGTATTTTTGTAAAGTTTTTGTTGTATTTGATTTATGATAATGTTATATTATAAGTGGTTCTAAAAGTGAACGCAAAATTAGGGGGTATCTAAAATGGAAAAGAACACTTACGAATTATTAGAACAATTACGCAAAAAGTTAGAAGAACAACACACTTTACATTGTGAAAAAAGGGATCAAATGAAACCAGAAGATTCCTTTACCGAATATGGTTATGAGTGTGGTGTTATCTCTGGATTACTTTTTGCCGAAAAGCAGATACTTTTTGCTATGGATGATTTAATTACCGAACAAAGAAAAGAATTATCACCAGAAGTTGAAAATATCTTAAACAATGCTTTAAAAGAAATTACACCAAAGAAAGAAGGGAGGTAAATAGTAAATGCCAGAAAAAACATTTGGCGAGGTTATTCGTGCCGAAAGAGAACTTATGTGTTTCACAATTGAAGAAGCCGCAAAGTTATTAAAGGTAGATAGAACAACCTTGTATGCCTGGGAAACGAACAAACGAAAACCACATAAAAGGCATATTAGAGAAATTGCAGAACTATACGCAATTGATAAAAAAACATTAGTTGAATTACTTAACAATTAGGAGGGAAAAATGAGTAAATACGAACAATTAGAAAATTACCTTAAAGAAAAACCAATTAGGGTAATTCCAAAAGATTTAGTTGTCGAATATGAAACCGAAAAAGATTATTGCCAATTCGCATTTTGGTTCGATGCTAAAAGAAATTTATTTATTTGTAGTGTTTCAATTTATCACATTAGTAGAGATAACAATTGTGAAAACCAAGAAGCACACACAGTTGAAGAAACTTACAGAAACCAAAGTTTAGATGAATTAATCGAAGAAGTTAAAAAAGCAAATTACGATTCATTTGAAGAAGAATTTGAAAAGGTATTACAGGGGGTTAAATAAAATGGGAGAAGAAAATAAAAACTATTCAATGACTACTGTGTTAGCATCAAAAACCATTACAACATTAATGGAATCGCTACATTTAACCGAACAACAAAAAATCCAAGCAACAACAACAGCTTTGGAATTAAGCACATCATCAACATTATATAAGTGCGACCAAATTTCACTTGCGAAATATTGTTTACACTCTGTTAAATATGGGTTTACAAGACCAGATTGTATTTATCCTGTTCCTTATAACAATTACGTTCAAGCACAATTAGGTTATCGTGGGTTTAGAGAACTTGCTATGAGAAGTGGATTATATCGACAAATCGATGCAGTTGAAGTATTAGATTGTGATAAATTACACCGAGATAGAATTACAGGATCAATTATAGTTGAATTTGAAGAAGATGTCGCAAAAAGTGAAAATGCTAAAACTATTGGTTATTATGCTTATGCTATCGACAAACAAGGTGAATTACTTGCTTCTGTTTATTGGAGTAAAGCAAAATGTGAAGAACACGGTAGGCAATATTCACAAAGCTACAATTCAGTATGGGGAAAGCAATTTTCAAAAATGGCTATGAAAACCGTATTGAAACAATTATTAGGGCAACTTCCATCAACACCAGAAATACAAGATGCTATTAAACAAGATCAAATTGTTTATGGTGGTGAAAATGAAGAAGATACTTACAAAGATAACCCATATAACAATGAACCAAAATATACTGATATTGAAGTTGAAAACGAAACAGTAGATTCAGTTGAAGAACAACCAAAAGAAGAAACCAAAAAAGAAGATTTATCGCCAGGCGAATTTCTTAAAAAGATTGGTTATGATGTGAAATAATTATGGAATTTATTTGTTTAGGTTCTGGATCAAGTGGAAACTCTTATATTCTCAAACATAACAAAAGATGTGTTTTAGTAGAGTGTGGTTTAAGAATTAACAAGTTAAGAGAAAAATTAACTGAATTAAATATATCAATAAACGATATAGGTGGTGCGTTAATTACTCATAAACACAAAGACCATTCTATTTGTAAAGAACAATTAAAAAAATTAAATATTCCTGTATATGAACCTTACGAATGTGAACTTCCATTTACATTTAAAATTGATTGGTTAGTTGTTTACTGTTTTAAAACTTACCACGATGTCGATAGTTGCGGATTTGTATTTATAGATTCGATAACACTTGAAACAATGTTGTTTATTAACGATACGAATTACTTTGAACTTGAAGATGAAGTAAAACACTTAAATTACAAGCAAATTGCTATTGAGTGTAATCACACCTACCGAAAGTTAATTTCGTGCCTTAATGAAGCTGAAAACGGCAAAAAATTAAAATTTAAGCGACAAGCAGTATCTCATTTGAGTTTAATCAATACAAAAAAGATGTTAAGTCAATTAAGTTTAAATGGAACAAAAACAATTTACTTGATGCACTTATCACAAGAAGCAAGCGAACCAGAAGTTATGAAAAATACAATTCAAAAAACATTTGGTATCGAAACGAAAGTCTGTTTAAAGGAAGGGGGATTTGAGTAATGATTATCACTGACGCACTTAAAAAATTAGAACAAGTAGATAAAATGATGAATAGTAAAGGGTTTTTCTTACTATATCCTACTGATTGTAATTCTTTAAAAGATGTTGCTGAAAGATTTACAGGTGCTGAATGGAATAAATTAAGTTGGAATGATTTAACTTATACAAAGCACTACGGAAAGCAAAGCCAGCATTGTTGGTTTATAACACTTGGAACAACCAAAGAATTATACAGAATCGGTTATATAGATAAATTTCCATTTATGAGTTCACATTTAGATATTTCAAGAGCAAGGTTAGTTCTCACTGATACTATTTTGTTTATTGGAACAGACTACACCGAAAAAGAAAATCAACCAAATTGGCATTATCAGTTTGAAGCTGAAGGAAATTGTTTAGCAATTAAGAAATTATTAAACAAAATATCTTCACATATTGATTATTAGGAGGTTTTGAATAATGGGTAAATCATTAAAACAAAGAATCTATTTAGAAAAAGTTAGAAGATTAAATCGTGTTTGCGAATATCTTTATGCTTACGATAATAGAATTAACGAAACACCAGGTATTTATGTATTTACAAGAGTGAATCCTCCTACCAAAGATGGAACACAAAAAAAATATGCTTATATCGGTCAAGCAAAATCATTAGTTGATCGTGTAGCACAACATTTACTATCGTTCGCACAGAGAATAGATATTTCACTTAAAACTCGTGGTATGTGGTATAAGAATAATCCTTATGGTTGGAAAGTTGATGTTTATTATTGTAATGAAGATGAACTCGACCAAAAGGAAAGAGAATTTATCATAGCCGCACAAGAGCAAGGTTTTGAACTTTACAATATAACAAGTGGCGGACAAAACGAAGGCAAAGAAGATATTAACCAAAGACAAGCTGGAAAAGGTTATAGAGATGGTTTGAAACAAGGTTATTCAAATTGTTTAAAAGAAATTAAAGAATATTTTGATAAGTATTTTCAAATTGATTTTATGGGTGATTATCGTAAAAAAGATGGTTCAGTTAAAGAAGTATATTTAAGAAAATACAAAGAATTTAAGGAGCTATTAGAAAATGGCAAAGAAACAACAGAAGATAACGACACAATGGATCAAAAAAGTAATTAGATTAGGCGAAACTGAATTAAGTTTAGAGAAGCCTGGAACTAAAAAGTGGTTATTTCTTTACGAACAAATCGAAATTTTAAGGGGGTGGTTAAAGTGAAAAAAATTAGCTTAAAAGACAAAATTCCATCATCATATATTTTGTTTACAGTAGCACAGGAAAATTATTTGTGTAAAACATACAATAATGTTGCTAACGAAAATTTAACATTTCATCAATTATTAAGAAAAGTTAAAATTTACCCATTTTCCACGAAACATAAAGGGGTAATTCATATTATTGCCGAAGGTGGTTTAGATGGAACAGTTTATATTCTCAATAACTACGAAAGGGGCGGGTTATACGAATATGGAAAAACTGATGGTTATGCTTAAATCTCATACGCACATACAGGATTAAGTATTTACTTCTTGGTTAGTATATTAAACCATAATTATTAGTATGTAGGTATTAGATACTTTGTAGATAATACCGAAATACTTACTAATCAGTTATAGATACGATAGTAGATATAACCATAAGTTTATAAATAATTAGTAATACTTACTTTGGTAGATTATATACTTATGTATTTACTTACTAAATTACCAAATATATATAGTTACCAAGTAAATATATACTGACCGCACACGCATATTGTAAGTTATACCATAATAAGTAAGTTATAGTTATAACACATCATCCGCACACATAGGGGGAAATTGAAAAATGACTATTAGACAACACGATTTATACGAATTATTAATGTCGAATCCTAACCATTGGTTTACTCAAAAAGAAATTTGTGATTCAGTTTTCGGTTATGAATATATAGATGATGATAGAAACCATTGTGTTGAAATTGGAAACGATAGAATCGCAATTAACGAAGATTCATCTGTCGATAAGATTATTGTTACAAAGAACCATTTATTTAAGATAGCAACTTACGAAGAATATATAAGAGAACGAAACTCGCATATTCGTAGATTAAAGGTTCAAGTGGCACAGGTCAAAGCTATGGATAGAAAATACGCACAAAACGGGCAACAAGACATTTATAACGAAGATTTTAACGAACTTAATGCCGATATTGAGAAATACCACGAAACTTTTATTAAAACTACATTTGCTATTTATGATGATGAAAACAGAAAAGTTACTGTATTATTTTGTAATGGTATTGAAAAAGTTAATGGTAAAAACGAAATTATCATTTTAGGTGGCAAATATAATAAATACCACGCCAAATGTAATAAATACGAACAAATTGATTCGTTGGAAAAAGTTGATCCAAATTACAGGTTAATTGACTTAACAAAAAGATAAGGAGTTAAATATGAATGATACTGAAATCTTAAATTTAATTATTTCAAAAGGTGTTGCTGTTGGTTTTATTCAAATGTTAATCAAAGATAATTTAGGTGGTTATAAAGAATATAACGATTTTATAGGTTCACCAGATTTTCATTTAACAAAAAAAAGAATTTAACTTAATCGCAGAAAGAGTTATATAATTATTATAGGCAACCAATTCCCCCTATAAGTATGCGTGGATTTCTTCCATAATTGGTTGTCTTTTTTCGTTTATTGTATAATTTATATATATGAAGCAAGAAATAGATCAATTACTTTTAATTCTCAACATTAAAGCTGAAAAATACGAAACAGCTTATACTTTACAAACTCAATATGTATATAGAGCAGAACGAAAGAAAATGTTACCAAGACAATGTTTTTTGAAATTCTATAAAAATAAATGTGCAAATAAAATATATATGTCTAACAATATGGAATCATTAAATTATTTGACTAATGAATTAAAATTATATAATTAAGTGTAAAAGAGCCATCATAGGCGTTAAAAGAAATAAAAGCTATGAAAGTCCAGGTATTAACAGAAACAAAACTTACGAAGAAGAAAAGTAGCACGAAATCGAAAAATAGTGTTAAATCTTTAACCTTGGATGAAATTGAAGAAAAAATGATGAAACTTGCTTGTGATGATACAAATGATGTTTTAACTTTAATGCTTAACGAAAAGAAAATGAATATGCTTGAAAAAGTCGCAAATATAAAAATGCATCGTTTACAACTTAAAGCACTTGAAACTCAAAATGTGGTTGCCGAAGTTGAACCAATAGAAGTGAAATTTATTAGTGCAAGAACTAACAATGAAAAAGCAAGAATAGAACATATTGAAACCGAAGTTAGAGAAAGCAGAGGCATAAAAGAAGATGCCTAATAATGAAATACAAATTGCCGAAGTATTTGAACCACTTTTTACAAGTGATTTTAGAGATTTTATATTACCTGGTGGAAGAACAAGCGGCAAATCTAAAACTTCTGGTATATTAGCTGGAATCCAATCAGCCATGAATCCATTTGAAGATATTTTAATCGCAAGAGCAAGTTATGGTTCAATTGCCGATTCAGTATATAACGAAACAAGAGAAGTATTAGAATCAATACCAGTTTTTAACGATACTTTTGTTTATAGAAAATCACCATTACGAATAATGCGAAAAGGTAGTGATGCGACTATCTATTTTATGGGTATTGGCGGTTCAATTGATAGAACAAAAGGTTTTCACCCAAAACATAAAGTAGGTTTGGTTATACTTGAAGAAACACAAGAGCTTAAAAGTAGAGAACATTTAGACCAAACATTAGCATCGTTAAGAAGAAGATTTGGAAATGATTGTAAAGTTGTTATTATTTTTAATCCACCAGCACAAAAATTTCACTGGATCAATATTTGGTGTAAAGAAAAAGAAAACGATAGAGATGTTTGTATAATTCATAGCACTTGGGAAGATGTATCAATGTTTTTGAGTGATAGAGAAATAAAAGAAATACTTAAATACAAATACGAAAATAGACCTTACTATGATTATATGTATGGTGGCATACCAACAGGTTTAATGGGTTTAGTTTACCCAATGTTTAATACTGATTTACATTTAATACCTTATGAAGCAAGAGAAACAAGCAGAGTTTTACAAGATTATAGAATTGTAGGTGTTATTATTGGTTGCGACTTTGCCGTCACACACGATAGCACAGCACTTGTTCCTGTATTTATTATGTCTAACGGACAATGTGCGATTGGTAAAATTTTCTATCACAATCCACTTGATAATGGGGTTAAAGGCACATTTCCATTAACAGAGAACGAAATTACAAGATGGTTCAAAGAATTAAGAAGTGAAAACAATTTAGATAACTATTATGACCGTTCACAGAATATACCAATTATTTTTGTTGTTGATAGTGCGGCAACTGATGGCGTTCAATCACTTAATTATTATTTTTCTAATAGGGCATTGATTTATCCTGTAAGAAAAGGAACAATTACACAAATGGTAGGCACTACTCAAAGCACAATTGCTAAAAATATTGTTACTATTTACGATTATGGTGGTTATTTTAATTACACACAGAATAGATTTATCAAAGACCAAAACTTACTTGCTTATCAACTTCAAATGTTAATATGGAACGAAAAAGAAAATGGTTATGATCCAGTTGTTCCAAACGATGTTAGTGATGCTTTTACATACGCAATATGGTGGTGGTTCAAAAATACAGAAAATATTGTATGGTTAGATGAAATTAATCGTATTAAAAGTGATTATTATTTGTTAAAATCATAAATCGTTATATAATTTAGTGAAAGGGAGATTATGAATTATGGAAGAAAAAGAAATCCAAAAAATTATTGAAGAACATTTATTAAGCAAAAATGAAGAATTTATCAATGCTTACAAAGAAAATCCACCAAAAGTTGAAGAAAAATTACAATTTCAACCTGGTGAACCAATTATTAGTTATTTATCGAAGGAAGATTTAATTCAGTTAGCTTCAAGGTATTTAAACGATAATGCAGTTTATTTAAAGAATATTTTACATTTTTTGGTTCGTATCGAAAGATTACTAACTTGGGAACTTGAAGAACAAGGTGTCGATATTCAAGCAAAGTTTAAAGAAGATGCTAAAAAACAAGCAGAATTAGTCGAACAACGAATCGCAGAATCAAAAAAAGCATTAAAAGAATCAGTTAAAAATTAGTGAGGTAAATTTATGGCAAATAATGTTATTTTAGGAAATGCGGCTGTAATTACAAGAAATACATATCAATATAACAATTCATCTGCATTTTTCGCACATACTAACAATTTGTTTTTGCCATATTACCAACAAGTTATATTAAAATCGCAACAATGGTTAGATGGTTATGATCCAACTTTTCACAAGGATGATATGCTATCAACAAGAATTGCCGCAAGATTATTTAACGGTTTGTCTAAATCAATTTTTGGTAGAGGTTTAATTTTTATTCCTGGAAAAAAGAACACTGAAAAAGACAATGCTACATTAAACTTTATTTCTCACGAATGGGCGAAAGATAGTGGTTTACAAAATGCGGTTAAACAATTAATCGGTTATACATTACCACTTGGAACAGGTGCTTTAAAACTTAATAAAGGTGCAGATGGTAAATTATGGGTAGAACCATTAAGAATTGATTATTTTTACTTTACTGTCGATGCAAGAAAAAAAGTTATTAGTTTTACTTCATTTATTCGTTTCTTTGAAAGTGTCGATAAGAAAGAAAACAATTATTATTTAGTTGAAAAACGATATTTTAAACATACACCAGAAGTTTTTTACCAAGAAATTAACGGTAAAAGAGTAAGATTTGAAAAAGACAAGAGAACTCCTGTTGTTGAATATAGAGTTTTTGAAAGCAAAGGCAATATTACTCAAAACTCAATGGCGGCAACTTCAAGTGGTGATGGAATTAACTATAAGAATTTACCAGAATGGGTGAAAGAAGCACTAAAAACTAATTATTCAGCTTATAAAATCGGTGAACCACAAGAATTACCATTTGTTGATTATTTAGGTGTTAGATTATTTTTTAATGAAGGTGGAGATATTACTAATCCAACACTTCCATTTGGTAGAGTTACATTATTCGATTGTTTAAGCGATTTCATTGAATTTGATATGAATAAATCGTTTGCTATGAGAGATTTATACAATTCAAAAGGTATTGTTGGTGTTCCAAGAAGTTTAAAACAAGGCGATTTATCAAAACAAGTCGAAGGCACAGGCGGACATTTAACAAGAGAATCGAGTTATCAACAATTACAAATTCCAGGTTATGAAGAAGTCCCAGGTTTGAATCCAGAAACTCAAAAACCTGTTATTACTCAATTTGAAATGAGAATTGCCGAACACGAAGCCGAAGATATGAAAATTCTTAAATCTATCGCAACTATTATTGGCGTTTCACCAAGAGCAATTGCAAGTTATTTAATTCAAAATGGCGAGAAAACTGACGATCAAATTCAAAGTGAAGATGATACAGTTACACAATGGATCAAATCACATAGAGAAGATTACATCGATGGTATTAACGAAATTATCGAGTGTGTTTTAAATTACAATGGTAAGAGTGAAAATGTAGAAGTTAAATTCGCAAGTGATGGTTTACTTAAAGGCGATAAACAACTTGAAAGTGTTAAAACTCGTTTAGATATGGGTGTTATTGATATTGAAGATGCAGTTAGAGAACTTAACCCAGATTTAGATGAAGAACAATTGAAGAAGAAAATTGAAAAGGCACAAGCATTACAACAACAAAAAGTAATGGATTCATTTAACGAGATGAACGATGATGGTTCATTTGGAAACGAACAGGAACAAATTATTAACAACAATGAACCAGAAGATAAACAAGATTTACAATAACAAAGAAACGGTCAAAGAGCATCTTTATATGAGTAGCTTTTTGCCGATTTTTTCTCACGCTGAAACTCAAATTAAAAAAATTATAGCTAAATTCTTTTGGGAACTTAAACCAAAGACAATTTTAATTTTAACGATAAATAAATATATAACTGAAATTGAAAAGAAAATTCCGCAAAATATTTATAATAGACAAGCATATATTGATGGTTTGAAATTCAAATCAATGCAAATGGTAGAAATCTATTATTCAAAGGCACGAAATTATTTTTCTGGTATTTTAGCTATACTTATCGCAAATCAAGTTAGAATAGGGCAAAAAATACCGAAAATCAATAATCCAAAAGAACTGATAACTTATATGAACCAAACAAAAATAAAATATGATATGTGGAGTCAAGCAAAAGCAAGTATTAGAGTTCAAAATTACCCAAAACAATTAAATGAATATATCAGTAATTTATCTCACGAAGTTATAACAACTGTTGAACCAGGTAAAAAAGGTATTTCATTATGGCAAAAGGCAGAATTAGATGTTCGTTATGAAAACCAAATGAAAATGGTAAATGACTTAAAAGCAAATGGCGAAGATTTATGTTGGATTTCTTCTCACCCAGATTGCTCTAAACGATGTGAAAAATGGCAAGGTAAATTAGTTAGTTTATCTTTACCGAGTAGATTTAGTGGTTTTCGTGTTATGAAAGTTGATGGAAATTGGGTTTATTCTTTAACTGATATAATGGCACAAAAAGACAAGTATGGTTATAATAACAATATTATTTGTGGTTTTAATTGTAGGCATTACCTAAAACCATACACGCAAGGATCAGTTGCACCAAAACAATACGATAGTGAAGATATTGCTAAAATGCGACAAGTAAATAGTGATCTTCGTGCAATTGAAAGAGATATTAGGTTTTACAAACAACAAGAAAAACTATACAATGTAAAAGGTGATAAAATTAATGCGTTAAAATGCCATAACAAAGCAAGAATATTAACCGAACATTATGCTAATACTTGCAAAAAATATGGATTCGCACAATTACAATATAGAATTGAGGTTTAATTACTATGGCAAAAGAAGAAAAAGGTTATTGGTTCTCAACTGAAAATGGAACTCACATCCACGCAGAAGAAGGCGAAAGCAAAGAACAAGCGATGGGTAAAAGGTTTAAGAACTTTAAAAAAGAAACCTCAAATAAACCAGAATTATTAAGTAAAGAATATTTTGATAAATTTTATGAAGAAGCTAATGGTGATGAAGATAAAATGCTCGATTTAATTCGTGCTGATGAAGAATATCAAAAATCGTTTGATGATCCAAATACAACTTGGTCTATGGGTGATTTACAAGGTTTAGTCGAAGTTTATATGGATAAGAAAACAGGAAAAACGATGATTGAAAGATACAGAGAAAAATTGTCTAAACAATATAAAAGGTAAGCATTTATGCCGCAAAAACCTAATAGAAGTGGAAATTTACAAAATTATGTTCCAGCAGGCAACGGTGATGCTTCTGGGGAATATGGTGATAACGAAAGTGGATCAAATATTCACTTTAAGGTTTTTAAGAAACCAGATGATTCTACTCCATTAAAAGAAAATGAAATCGACCAATATGAATTTGAAAGTGCGGTTGATTATATAGATGGTTATTTAAGAGATTACGATGATTATATGAAAGACCACAAAGAAAAGATTGGTTTTCATAATCCACATAAATACAATCAAATTAAAGAATTACACAATAGCGATGTAATTAAAGATAAATCGGCAATAATTAAAATTGCTAATGCTTATCAAAACGCAGCCGAAGAAGGAAAAAGTTATTGGATTGTTAATCAAGGTTTTTCTGGTAATTCGTATTATTTTGAAAGACCAGACGGACAAAAAGGTATTGTTATAACCCCTTATGGTTTTTCTAAAACAAGTTCGCATTATGGTATGGTGTGGTTTCACGAGAACGGACATTTATTAGACAATACTTTTGAAAAAGGCAAAAAGAATTGGAGTGTTGATTATGTTTCTAAAAAATATAACGATACACTTCAAAATGTTTTAAACGAAGAATTTGATAAATATTTCACCAAAGAACGAAAACAAGAAATTATTGATAAAATCGAAGCGTTAAGAGATAAAATTTATGCCGATTATGGTTATGATTATAAAAAGATGGAAGAACAAAGAAATGAACTTAATGCTAAACTTTTACCATTTAAAAGAGAACTTAAAGAGAAATATGCCGAAATCGACAAACTTTATGAAGAAAACAAAATCACAGGTTGGGAACATATTGTCGGTAGAAATAGACTAAAAGAAAAATACCAAATAGCAACTTGGGAAATTACAAATCAAATTGGTAAACTTATTGGTAAAAAGAAAAAAGAAGAAATTGAATATGAAGTTGCTAATAAAGTTTATAATGAATATTCAACGATTACCGATATGTATAGTTCATTAGGGAAAGGTAGATTACACGCTGAATATGGGGGATACCACGATAGAGATTATTGGAAGAAAGATGAGAACAAACGTGTAAAAGAGTTTTTTGCCGAAGCGTTTAGTGGTAAAACATTAGGAAATACACATTACAATCAATTAAAAGAGGCATTTCCAAAAAGTATGGAAATTTTTGAAGAAATTTATAGGGAGATTCAATAATTATGGAAGAAAGAAAAAGTTTAACAGAACAATATGTAATTTTATTCGATAGACTTCCACCATTACTTGAAACAATGGATTATGAAAGTGATTTTTACCAAGGTTTAATGTTTGATGCTATTATTAACGAAGAACCAATTACAGAAGAAATTATTGAGAAAGCACTTGAAGAACAAAAAATCGTTTATGATACAAGCGAAGGTTTTGAGAACAAGAAAAGTGGTTTCAAAAACTTTAAGAAAGGAAGATAACGATGCCTACCAAATTAAATAAAGCTGGCGAACAGCAAGAATATGTCCCTGCTGGTAATGGCGATGCAAGTGGCGAGTATGGGGATCAAATAGGTTCAAACAAACATTTTAATAACTTTAAGAAAAAATCGCTAAAAGGTTTTTCATCATCTAATAAAATTGTTAAAGATTTTGAAAGTGAAACAATTAAGAATAAAAAAGCAAAGTTAAAAAATAAAGGCGAACAACAATACGATAACATTAACCTTGATTTATCTAACCCGATTCATAAATTAGATGAAAAAGACAGAGCAAAGTATCGCACCGAAGAAAATGGAGAAGGTTATGATATTGCCGAAAAGTTAATTAAAAAGTATGAAAAAAATGTTGATACTATCGCAAATGATATTTTAAGTATTACCACAAAAGAAGGTGGCGTTATGGTTGGATTAGATTTTAGACTAAAACGACCAGAAAGTTTAACAAGAAAATTATATAGTGAAGTATTAGAAGCCAAAGAAAAAGGCGAAACGATAACTTTGCAAGATGCCGCAAATAAAATGGGCGATATAGCAAGATTCACAAGTTGTTTTGAAGCAAAAGATTTTAAGAAAAATGCTGATGCTGTTATTCGTTCATTACAAAGTCAAGGTTATACACTTGTTAAATTTAAAAATTATTTTCAACCAGGTTCTTCTTATAAAGGTTTAAATTGTAATTTTAGAGATAAAGATGGAAATTTATTTGAACTTCAATTTCATACACCAGAAACAATGAGAATTAAAGAAGGATATGAAATTGATATTGCTAACAGAAAAGCATTAATTAATAAGGCAGCTTTCCAATCGCACGATATTTATGAAACAACAAGAGTTTTAAAAGATAAAGAACGTGATGGAAGTATTACACCACAAGAAAAAGAAAAGTTAAAAGTATTAACCGATTATGGCGTAAAAATGTGGGATGAAATAAATTACAGTTTCCCAGATTGGAAAATAGAAGATTACAATAAAAGCACCCAATAATGAGTGCTTTTTTATTTTAAGTTTATTTTAGTTAAGCATAACAATTGTAAAATTCTTCTTCACCGTAGAATTGTTTATATTTTTCTAACGCTTCTTTTTCACTAATTGTCGGCTTTCCAATTAAATCATCATCATCGTGGAAGAAATCTAAAACAAATTTTCCATTTCCATCATCGTGGAAGAAACGACCATTAACACTTTTAACAAATGCCGAATAGTATTTTACATCTGGATCACCAGGTTTTGTTGTAAGAATTTTTTGCATAATTTTACCTCCTTAATATATTAACACTTTTTACTCTGTAATTGAAATATCTATTTCTTCTGTTAATTTTGCTACAAGCTCATAACCACCAGAATTGAAGATTCCTGTTGCAATTTTCTCTAAAAATTCTAATTCACCTAATTTGCATAACTTTTCAACTTCTTTTCTTGTTGTTGGTTCTTTGTTAATTGCATAATTCATAATTGATCCCCCCTTAATCACTTAAATAAGTCCAAGAACGAACTTTGCTTAATCCGTATTTCTTCAAGTAAGTATTTAATCTTTTAATCAAACTTTCTTTTGCTCTTTCAAATGCGGCAATCAATTCGTTCTTATCGTTTTCGCTTAATTTCTTCCATTTGTTAGTATCTTTTAAGTTTTCGTTCCAAGTGCCATAACCTAAACCGAAATCGCAAGAATAATGTTGAAGTTTACAACCTGGTTTTTGTGAATAGTAATGACCTGTAAGAGATACATAAGCATCGTGGTTTTTAAGATTTTCAATTCTTCTGTTATATTCTTCTAAATTCTTATCAATGAAGTAATCAGTAGAAGTTTTAGCGTGATGTGCCATATTTGAAGCTCTATTAATATCTTCTTCATCGCTAACACCACAATAACCATAACCAAAGCAGAAATGTTTTTTAATTTCTTGGCGTTCAACTTCAATTAACCAACCATCTTCTGTTTCAACTACTTGTTCCGCTTTTTTAGAACAATAATCAACCATACCTGGATCATCCCAAGCGAGTTTAAGATTTTCTCTATATAATTCTTTTAATGTTTTTTGGTCTTTCATTTTTCTTTCCCCCTACATTGATAACCAATCATATTCTTTCTGTGTTTCAGTTCTATCGTGTAATGCCACAGCACCATACAAACGATGACCTAATAATTTTTCAACCATCTTATCAAAGCGACCATCACTTGTTGATACATAACAACCACCGAACATATAACCAACATTGTTTTTTGGAACTTCTTTGATTGGAACAAGATGAATAGAACCGAAAGCACCTAATTCTAACTTAACAATTTGATCTTGTGGAACACGACTTTCTTCAATATAACCTTCTTCACACTCGATATAACAAGTATTGGTTTTTGAACTCAAACCGCCATTTGAGAAGTCTTGTCCTTCATTTTTGAAGATACTTAATGAGAGATATTTTTTCATAACTATTTCCTCCTTGGTGGCGGGCATCTCACCATCCCCCCCACACATATAATATAACATATTTCAATAATAAATACAACATAAATTCAACAAAAACACAACAAAATATAAAAAGTCAATTACCACTTTACAAAATTTTATTTCAATAACTATGAAAATTTGTTTATAATTAAATTACGAGGTAAAAAACTATGGCATTAAAAGATGTAAAACTTGAAGAAAAAGAACAGTTGTTAGTTAAAGGCGAAGTTATTGCCGATTCATTCAAAGATAGAAACACAGGCAAAGAATTACCAAAAAGATTCTATGTAGATAACATTGTGGCAATTCCTGGTGAACTTTTAGAAAAATTACAATGTGGTGATGTTGTCGTTAAACGCACAGTTTCAAATGGCACAGATTTATTTCATTGTTATTTAGTTACACACAAACAAGCAACAGGTATTTGCATTTCATATTTCGCAGCTGGTTATAGTGAAACAGTATCATACGATAAAATTGATGGTGTTTGGACTTATAACTCAACAGATATAGGCGAATAAAACTAACTAAAATTATATTAAAGCATCGTTAATTCGGTGCTTTTTTATTACTTTGTAATAACTCAAAAAAATTATACAGTGTATAGATTTTATACTAAAATTATTGTGTAGGTAAGTAAATCGTAAGTAATTGTGGAGAACAACGAAAGCGTAAATAATTGCGAACCAGAAAGGTAGAAATTTAAAATGCCAAAAGATGAAAAAATCTTAAAGAAAATCGGCAAACTTCTAACTTTATATGGTGTTGAAGATCAAGAGAAAGAAAACTTTTTAATTGATTTACAAGATAAGAAATACGATGATCCTGATGATGAGGAAGAAGTCGAAAATAAAGAAGAAGAAAAAGTCGATGAAAATTCTGCCGAAAAGGAAACTGAAACCGAAGTCGAAAGTGAAGTTAAACCTACCGAAGAAGAAAATCAAGGTGGCGAAGAACAACCACAAGAAACCGAAGTTGAAGAAGAACAAAAGGTAGAAGAAAAAGAGGAAGTTCCTGGCGAAGAAGAACAAGTTGAAGAAAAAGTAGAGAATGAAATCGAAGAACCTCAACTTAAAGAACAAGAACCAGAACAACCTGCCGAAGAATTTGACTATCAAGCCAAGTTTGAGGAACAACAAAAGTCTATTGATGGTTTATTAGCTCGTTTATCCACATTAGAAGAAATCGTTAGTAAATTAGGTGTTGAAGAAAAACCTGTTGGTGCTTCACCAGAAGGAAACCCAATTGAAGAATCCCAGGAATCAACATTTGACGAAATTAACAGAAAACGAGTTGGTTATTAATTTAAAAGGAGGCAATAAAAATGCCAAGACAAACATTAGCAAACTATAAAGCACCTAACATTAACGGTATTGATGCCGCTATGGTGTTTGCGAATACCGCAATCGAAAACATTTACCAAGCTGAAATTGAAAAAGGCGGTAGAGGTGTTACACAAAAATTCTCAAACGATACAACAGGAGCACAAATTCGTGTTGTCCGTCCATTACCACTTCCAATTGATGCCCGTGAATTAGGTGCTTCAATTAATGGTGGCAACTTCTCTGCATATTCATATCAACCAGAAACCGATTCTTATGGTTTAGACATTATCACAGTTATTGATGATATGGTCGATATCCCAGAAGTTTCTCTCGATATGATTCCTGTTGAAATTGCAAAAATGTATATTCAAAATATCAGTGATAAAGTTGTATTAAATATCAATGCAATTAAAATCGCTGCAAGAGTTTATACTTGTTTCTCCGCACATCAAGTTGATGAAAAGAAAGCATATATTACCGAATATGATTCTTCAACCGACAATGTAGTTGAAAAAGCAATTGCTTGTAATGCTAAACTTAATAAGGGTGATTTAGACAATGGTGTTTCTACTTTCCCAGTTAAAGATAGAATTGCATTAGTTTCTAACGATTCTTATTCTGCATTACTTTCTTCAAAAGGCGTTTTCAACCTTGGTGGTGCAAACTACGCTTACGATATTCTTCGTAAAGGTGGTGTCGATGCCGAAGCATCTACCCCAGAATTACTTGATGATGGATATATCGGCACAATTGCTGGTGTTCCATATCACTTCGTTAGCGATTTAGTATTAGAAGTTGCTTGTAAATATCTTGGATTCCCATCTGGATCATTAGATGAAGTTATCGAACACGTTGCATCAGCACACGGTAACTTATTCGGTTTAGCAACAGGAAATACAATGAAAACCATTGACTCCCCATTAGGCGTTGGTGTTAGATTACAACCAAAATATCGTATGGGTGCAGCTTGTATTATGGCAAAATCAGTTTCTTGGTTAGTTAAGAAAGGTTGGGTCAACCCTTACAGATTGAAAGAAATCTTTACAAGTGATACAACTTGGTCTTACAAAGCACCTGGTTCACGCCAAGCTCTCGTTGCTTCTTGCGAAGGTTCTGGATCAAAAGCATTTACATTTGGTTTAAAGAAAATCGTTAAAGCAGCCGATGGTTCAACAAGTGAAGTCGCAGTTACAAGTGGCTTCAAAGGTGCTTGGGTTTCTGGTGATAAGGTATTTACAACTTTAAGTGAATTCCTTGCCGCTTACTTTGCAGATGGTGCTGTTAAAGGCACATTAACATCTTCAAACTTCGGTTCATCTCAAACCTTATCTTCTATCACATCTGGCAAATATGTAACATTACTTGTTTGCGATTCACAAGGCACAGTTGCTGCACTTGTCGGTGATAAGGATGAAGCATAATCGCTAAAAACTAAAATTTTAAAGGGTAGTTTCAAAAACTACTCTTTTTTTTATAATTTCATTTATATATAATAGTGGTATGGAAAAATTAGTATTTATTAAACCTTATAACGATAACAAACTTGAATTTAACGAAGAAATAGGTCGTTATCAACTTACATTATCTTATGTAAAAAATTTATTTGAAGGTGCTTTACCTTATAGAAACGATGCAATCGCAAGAAAACGAATTAAACAAACATCGTTAAGAATTTATAACTATATTGTTAATCATAGCAATACAGCAAATAGAGAAGTTATAGATGTTTTACTAAACAAAACCGAACAAGGAAGGAAATTTTTAATTGAAGTTTTATCTTCTCAATTAGAAGCTGATGCCGAATATGGTTATAACGATTTATTAGTTCGCCCAGTTATCAATGCGACAAACGGACAAGAAGGCAATAGAGATATTTATATTCAAAATGCTATTTCTATTGAAACTGAAATGTTAATCAACGATTCAATTAATTATTTCGGTATAAACATTTGTTGTATGATTCCTTATGGTTCGTGGGTTTATCAGTTAGTTCGTAATAGTGGAGAATAATTATGTTTGATATTAAAACTTCAACGAATAATGAAACTTACGAATTTATAGTTATTCCACGAAAAGCAAATTCACCTTACGAATATGATAAAGATAATAAATTCTCATTTAAAGGGCGACCAGCAAATACTCGTGAGAAAAAACTATATCGACTTCAACAAGGTGTAAATACTAACGAAGATACATTTTATATTTATGCGACTAATTTACCATTTGAAGTTAAACCAGGCGACCAAATTGAGTGTTTAGGGCAAATTCAAACAGTTAAAAGTGTTGGTTATTACTACGATGTAAATGGAATTGTGAACGCAAGTTTATTTAGTGAAGAATATATTGCCGCACGATGCCCGAAAGGTATTGCGGTTGGGTAAAATTTATGAATTTAGAACAACTTGGTGAAAATTGTGTAAAGTTAATAAAAGGACAACCTTGGTTTCCATATAGAACAGGTTGGTTAAGAGATCACGCAACAAGTGGTAATTTACAAGATTCAAAAACTTATGTGATTACATTTAGCAACGAAATTGCTAAAATGAATGGTGGTAATGAATATATTACTTTCCTTGAAGAAGGCACATCACCACACGATATACCAGGTGCATTTGGTAAAGCATTTCCGTTTGGTATAGGTGGAAGATTTGAAGGCAAATTTCACCCAGGTTCTAACAAACATAAAGGTTTTATTAGTGATAAATCAGTAAATACAATTATTAACTATCTTAAAGTCAAATATAACGGAGAAGTGAAATGATATTACTTACAAATGTAGCAACAAAATTACAAGAATTATTAAATTCGTTTGATTCAAGCGATTATTCTTTTGTTGTGAAAAGTGCGGGTTATCATTTAGATTCGGTTTCAAATAAAAAAGAAAGTAGAAATCAAATACCAGTTTTTATTAGTCAAGTAGGTGGCGAATATAATCCTGTTCCTAACTTACATCAAGTTAATTTTACATACGAAATTAATATTTACTATCCTGTAAGATTTAAGGAAGATTTTTATAACCTTAATGCTAACTTACAAAATTGGTTTGTAGGCAAGAAAGTTGCTTTCGGTGATGAAAATGCTTTATGTAATATTTCCGTAGCTGAATATGGCGAAATAATTGATTTTGAAGCTATAAGAAGTTTTGAGAATTGGGTTGCCGAAGAATTTAACGGTTCAGTTCGTTTATTCAAAGAAGATAAACAAGTCAATGAATTTTATATGTCTATGCGATTTAGATTATTCTGCACCACATTAGGCGAAGGATTTTTGTTTGGTAATGATGTTAAATATGAATTAACAGCAACATTTCCAACAATTATAGATGGTATTGAAGTTGAAGTTGCGACTAATACTCATTATCAATTTACAAGATATGAAACAGGCGATTTAGGAAATAAACACGCTTGGAAATATCAAACAACTATAATTTATACAAATAAAGAAAATTCATATAAATTGGATTCAAATTCAAAAATTTATACTTATGATGCCGAACAAGAAAAGTTTATTGAAAGCGAATATACTTTTTTATATTCAAATCCTTATGTAGATACAACTAATACACAAAAATTAACCGAACAATTAGTATGGGATCAAAGTGGAACAGGTGCTTCTATTTCACCTGTTAGCGAACAATTAATTGGTGTCGATAAATTCTTAAAAAATACTCCAAATATTACTAACTTTAATAAGTCAATAACTATATATGTGAAAGATGATAATTTTTGGAAAGTGTTTTTATATTGTTATAATAAACAAGATTTAGATTTAGTAAAAAATATATCTTTTTCTAAAATTTACAAGTTAGGCGAAAACGATATTAAATATACATATAATCAAATTTTATTAAGTTATAGCGAAAATATAGAATTAGGTAGTCCGTTATCATTTACTTTAACATTTGGGGATGGTGAATAATTATGGCTGATTATCATATTTATTTACATAGTGAAGAAAACGGATCAAGTGGAAGTAAAACAAAACCTTTTTCGGCAAAAGAAAACGAAAATAAAGGTGAGGGTTTTACAGCAGTAAGACAAGCATTTTCAACCGCAAAAAATGCCGTAACTGGTGGTGCTGCAAGTATGGGTGTTGCCGCATTAACAAAAGTTGTTCCTTGGATAGCAATTGGTGTAGTTATTGCAAAAACAACCGAACAAGTATTAGTAACGGGTTTTTCTCACCAAGAAGAATATACAGGAAATTATAGAAATGCGGTAAACGCCCACAATTCGTTAGCGACTTTATCAATGTATCTTAATCCTATTGGAACAATTAAACAATTTTTACATAAAGAAGCACAATTTAAAAAGCAAAACACAGAGATTACACAACAAAATAGGTTAATTGGAAACACTATTTTGAAAGATTTTAATATAGGTGTTTAATATGGCATTGAAATTTTATTTATATTCAACCAACACAAATGATAACGGTTTAGAAATTCATTGTAATACTAATTCAACTATTACAGAAATAGCTGGAACATTTGATCTTGGAACAATGGAATTAGAATGGAACGAGTGTAAATATGCTATTTTTCCTAATACACCTTTTATTATTGTTGATACTGAATCAAACGAAACTTGGAATTTTATTATTAATGAAGATAATATTGAAGTAGTTAAAAAAACAGACACAATTAAATATTTACACAGATTAACACTTTCACAAAGCGTTCATAAACTTAATAATGTTCCTGTTAGAACATCTATTTTTTCATTACCTTTTTTCAACGAACAAAAAATAAATAGAGCTTTATCTTTTATTGGAACAGTTAAGTATATTTATAATACCGACCACGATTACGATCCAAGTTTACCGAGAACAAAAAAAGATAGTATTTATTACGCACAATGCGAAACAAGAGAAAATAGTGATACATTTTTGAAAAATAACTATTCTATTGATTTTACAAATGCGAGTAAAGCGACAAGTGGAAGTTTAAAATTATCTTCTGTTCTTAATCTTTATAATGAAAATACAATTAGCGACAATACTGTTGTTGATGATTTATTCGATAAATATGTAAATTCAAACATTGAGTATTTAACAATAGAATTTATTGATTGTGATTATCCAACAGAAAAATTATCTTTCGTTCATACCGAACACGATATAGATAATATTTTAGGCAAAGAAATAAAATTAAGTTCTTATGATTTACAATGGATTATTTCTCATAAGTTTTATATTAAATTATTCGATACAAATGCGAAAAGCACATTAATATCTCGTTTCCCAGAAAGCAACGATAATAAATATGCCGCACCAGTAACACAAACAGGTTTTTATTATGCACCATTAATTTTAGGTATGATTTTCATTGAATTAAAAATTAACGCCTATTCATATACTTTATGGGATGTTTTAGATACATTAAATAAACAATGTAAAAAACAATATAACGGAAGTTCTTTTGATGATTTTTATGTGATGCCAGATAAAACAGAAGGACAGGGTTTAGAGCTTGATTCAATTCCAGCACCAGAACTTGATTTTACAAATTTAGATTTATACGAAGCAGTTGCAAAAACATTAAGTTTTATTGATGCTTTTCCAATTTTAAAAAAAGAAACAGTAAATGGCACAATTTATAATAATGTATTAGGTTTTCAATATCTTAATAATTTAAGTGAAGATACAATTGATAATTTAGAAATTGGAGATGTAAAAACAACATTAAACGAAACTAATTTTACAAATAAATTATCAACTATTTATCAAAACGCAAGATTAAAACAACCTATTACTTATCCAATGAAAGATGCTTTTAGATTACCAACAACTACGAAACCTGGTGTCCCAGATAAAAATGATTGGTATTTTGTTTTAAGTAAACCAATAGATTATATAGATGAATTTAAAATTATTCTAACAACGAATAGTATTATGTTGCCACAAATTAAAATTATAGAACCAACATCGGCATATATTTTATGGGATACAGTTAGATTTGAAGAAACATCATTAAATTTAGTTGGTGGGTTAAGTGCTTATGCAGAAGTTAGTTTAATGCCTGTTTTATATTCAACGAATAACTACGCAAGATTAAAAGTAGGTGTTGCCGAAAGTAGTGTTGCAAACAAATATAATTCTCTTTATTTTGAAAGAGGCGATAACAAAATTTATTGTGGAGAAACAGGCGAAATTCATTTTACAAATATCGAAGATGATGTATTAGAATATGCAATTAAAAGAGCAATCGCTTTACAATATGGTTTTGGTGTTTTACCATCAGGCAATACACTTGATACCATAGGAATAGATTATAGTGGAAGTAAATTTGATTATTATTATAATTGCACTTATCATCCAATTTTAGATGGTAAAGTCGCACAGGATTCTACATCAAATAAAACCGAAAAAGAAACGATAATAGCACAAACAAGTGGCACTATTGAATTAAATAAATTGGGTAATAATTTGCAAGGTATGATTGCAAGATTAGGTAATGAAGAAAAATCTATTACTTTACCTATTACAAAATTAAAAGATAGAGCAAAATTAGGAACACATTACATTGATGAATTAGGTAATAATTGGATTATAAACCGATTAAAAACTACTTTTACAACAAAAGAAGATAAAGTTATTGTGGAAGCAACATTTACTAAAAATTTTAATGCTATGCAACAATTTACTTCTTTGAATCAAGAGAAAAAACTTTATGAAATTGATGGTAAATTAGTAAGTAAAGGTTATGAAACTATTAATGAATATATTTATTTTACAACAAGAGATGATCTTAATGTTTCTAATTTAGCGACACAAATTGCCTTTTATTATTTAGGTTTACAAGCAATTTTTGATAAAACATTTAATAGTGTCGGGTATGGATATCAAATAGCGGGTTATAACTCTATTTTCGATAATGTAGCTTTTACTACTGAATATCAAAACCCAGATAACATTTCTTATATTCAACCAATAGTTTATGGTTGTGGTAATCAAATTTGTTTTGAAATGAGTTTTGAAGAACCAATATCGGCAGGAAGTTATAAAATTGTTGAAGATTCATATATAAATACGATTTATCAGTTATATACTAACGAAACAGGAAAAAGTAATACAATTTCACTTTTTGCAAAATTTAAAGATGCAAATGTAAGAAGTAGAATTGATAATTATCCACATATAGAAAGTGAAGGTTATAATTCCTTACCTGGAACTTGGATTTTTGGTGTAATGCTATTTGATTATTACAAGAAACCTAACGAAATATTTCATTTAAACTATTCACTTAATTTCTTACCATATTGGGAAAAAACAACCGATAATGATTTAAACATACCACAATATATTTACGAAGAAATCTTTTTTGGTGATAGTTTTGTAAATGAAAATGGTATTATTCCTAACGCAAACAACGAAACAAAAGCGTTTTCAATATGGGTAAGTGAAAATAACAAATTTTCTATTATAGATAATGTAGTAAATAATAATATGGCAACTAAACTAACAGGCACGATTACTATTAGTTGTATAACTCAAAATAAGAATGGAACACAAACAACAGGATTCGCAAGTTTTGGATCAATAAATGTTTTACAAAATGGTTCACCAATTAATGTTAGTCAATATAAATCTTGGTGTATTGCTGATGAAGAAAATAATATTTATATTGCAGTTAATAGAAATTCAAATTCAAGTGATTATGCTGAATTAAAATGGTTTACATCTCGCAATAGAAAAACTTAATATATTAAAAAAATAAAATTTCACTTATAATAGAAAAGAGGTAAAACGATATGATGTATATAATCTTCAACCACGATGGATCAATTAAAGAAAAAAACCTTAATGAATTTATACAACAAGGTGATAACTTAACAAAGAAAATAGCTGTTGCAATTATTGGTTATGAACCACTTGCTTTTAGTTTAATCGGCACTTTCAAATTACCAAATGGCGATACCGAAGTTTTAACAAGTGATGAATCAATAGAAATTCAAGGATTACCAGGTGTTGTTTTAAGTTTAACCGAAGATATTACATCGTTAGCTGGAATCGTAAGAATGAATATTCAAGCAGTTAATACAAGTGATGTCGTTTTAGTTTCTTATTCAGCATATTTAACAATTAACGAAGGCGATAATCCAGGCACAGTTGCGATGATGTCTATCGAACAATATCAATATTTAATTTCTCAAATTGAAGGATACGTTCAAAACGAAGATTGTATTTTAAAAGTGGATCATCGTTTAACAAGCACCGAAGGTTTTGAAGAAGGTCAAGTTATTTATGTTAAAAACGAATCTTTAAATCAATTAGAAGAATTACAAAATGATGAGTGGGTTGTGATTTTTGATTTCACACAAGTTTATACTAAAACCGAAATTCAAAGTATCGTTGCGACTTTAAATGTTGCAATTAGTCAAAAATCAACAGTAAGTGGAACAACCGATTCTAATGGAAAATGGAACACTTTAACAATTGATGGAATTACACACGAAGTTGGTGGTTCTGGTGCAAATTATCAAGCGGGAACAGGTATCTCTATTGTGGGCGATACAATAAGCGTTGATGAAGAAGTTGTCACGACACAAGAAGATTTACAAAATGTTAGAGAAGTTGCTGAAGGCAAATGTAGAACATTAGTATTAAATTATGGAACTACGACTTTAATAAGTAGTTTTAAAGATTTTGAGGGAAATGTTCATCCGTCAAGTGAGTTTAGCAGTTATGTAAGTGGTTATTTGCCGGGAAATTCATTATTTAATTCTAATAACAATTATATTAGTCCAATAGGAACTTCTACCTCTTGGCTTGGTGATAAATATTATTTCATTTTTGAAAGTTTAGGAAATGATTATGACTTTCCAGTTGGCGTAAAAACAGTTGTTAAAGCAGAAGAATTATATTCATTTTTAAGAAATGGAGATATTATTCTTGTAACTGAAACTAATGTTCCAGATAGATGGTATTTAAAAAGTAGCGGTCAAGGTGTATGCCATAAACTTGAAACTTCAAAAATTGATTTAACTAATTATCCAACATTTGCAAATCTCAATACAATTTTAGGTGGAATCTTATGTGGTAATTATAATGCCGCTTCAACTTATGCTTTAAACGATATTGTTATTTACGATAATAAGTTATATAAATGCACTACTGAAATCGAAACAGCAGAAGCGTGGAACTCGGCACATTGGACGCAAATTTATGCAAAAGATTATTTTGTTGATTTATACCACGACCAATATATCTCTGGAAAAAAATGGTTTACAAATACAACTACCATATCATTTCTTGTTTGTAATAATATAAAAGTTGGAAGTGAATTAGTAATAACTGCTGGTGATGGTAGCGGATTTACAATTAAACCAGACGTTGATAATTTAAACAGTTTAGGTTATTCAAGTTATAGATGGAAAGATTTATATTTAAGTCGTTATTTAAGTGATGGTTCAAATTCATATACAATTGCCGAAGCTATGGCTCAATTTAATCCAAATGCTGCTGGTAGCACTGAAATAAAATGGACTAAAATGCTTACATTTGGTTTATCTTCAAGCACTACTTTAACATTAGAAACTTCAAAAGCGGGTTGTCTATGCGAACATAAGGGAATTATTACAAATATAGGTAATTCTGCAATTACTTTAACTTTCACAGGTGTAGACCATATTTTATGTAATGATGATAATATTACGATTGCAAGTAATACCTTAACCTTACCAAGCGGAACATCTATTGAAATAAATTGTCTTAATGGTAATATGGTAGCAATTAACTTCGCAGTTATTTAAGATTTATGAGAAGAAGATACCTTTTAGACATATTAAAAACAGGTGGATTAATTCCATATAGTTTTTCTTATCTTTATCATAGTTTAATTCCAACAAGTGTTAATGGCAGAAATGTTGGAAATTATTTAAAAATCACAAAAGTTTATGGCGATAGTGTGGTGGAAAATCAACAATGTGCTGATAATTTTACAAACGCATCTTATTGGAACAAAAATAGATTAACACAAACAAATTCAAATAATATTGGAACATTTGTTGTAAATTCAAATGCTTATAATTACGCGGGATTTTTTAGATATGCATCAGCAGGAGAATTTATTAAAGGACATAAATATTTGATATGTGTTAAAGTTAAAAAAACGAATGGAAATGCAAATGGTTTTAGATTGGATTGGCAAACTTCAAGTGGTTCTACTACATTAGCAACAATTTCTGATCCAACACTTAATACTTGGTATTTTATGTGTGGAATAGTAGAACAAACAAGAGAAAATAATCAAACAACAAATGCTTTTGATTTTTCTATTAGATATGCAAGCACAAGTGATATTGTAGTTGATACCGATAGTTTTGAAGCAAAAGAACCAATGTTTATCAACCTTACCCAAATGTTTCCATTTAACACACCAACTACAACAAGTGATGTAAGAGTTCAAGCATTATTAAATCGTGGTTATATTGCTTATAACACAGGCGAGATTAAGAGTGTTGATATTGGGGAATTTGAGAGTGAACCATATAATTTGTTTGATTGCGATTGGGAAAGAGGTAATATTCCGTCCGCAACAGGTGTGCCTGATAGCACAGGAAACAATATAAGAACTGATGATTATATAGCAATTAATCCAAATACAAATTACACAATAGAATATGATAGAACAAATTGTAATACAGAAGTAAGTGGTTCTTGTTATTTATATGCTTATCAATATGATGAAAATAAAAATTATTTAGGAGTAGAAACAAACATTAGTAGTTCATCATTATACAATTTAACAACTTTATCTAATGCTCGCTATATTCAATTTAAAATTTATTCAAGTGGCAATCCTGCTTATTCTTCATTATCAAAAGACATTATAAAAATGTGCGTTCATAGAGTTGGCACACGAACAGGTTATGCACCACACATTAACCCTGATACCTTATCTTTCAAAGCACAATTAAATGGTGCTAACACAAGCAAAGATACTTTTGAAATAACGAGTAATGGGTATGTGTTTACGAAGAATAATGCGTATGTGGATTTAGGAACATTGACTTGGACTTGGCAAAGTGCTAATAACAGATGGTATTCAAGTAGTTTATCTTCTTTATCAAAAGCACCAACGAATAATGATAATTCAGCATATATTTTATCAAATAAATACCAAGTTAATTCATTTACAAACGCCCACGCAAATCAAACAGGTATTGCTATTTCTACTTCTAATACATTATTTGTATATACTACTGACGGAACAAATCAACCAAGTGGTTTATTACAATACGAACTCGCCACACCTCAAACAATTACAATACCGAAGAAACATTTGGGAATAGTGGATTTGGGAAGTTTGAATTGGAATTACCAAGATAATTGGCAAACAACCAAAAAGCGTTTTTATGCTTATCCATCAAATATTAAGCAACAACAAGATAGTGGTATATATTGTAATTTATTTATGAATGCAAGTGCCGATGATTTTTATAGTCAAAATGTAAATATGACGATTGCAAAAACAACTGATTATATTGAAGTAAGAAACGATAATTATACTGACGCAACAACTTTCAAAAATGCTATGAATGGTGTTTATCTTTGGTATGAAACCGAAAGCGAAGTCGCAGATATTGATACACAAATTGAAATTGAAGCAGGCGGAACATTAACAAGTGATAGTAATGTATTACCAAATGTTGATGTAAAATTCTATCCAAAAGGAATTGTTTTAGTAAATAATGGTTTACTTACAAGTGATGGTTTATTTTTAGTTGATTCAAGTAATGATTTTATTACAACAACAGAAAGTATATAATTTAATAAGGAGAAAAGTTATGGCAAATAAAGTTTTAACTCAAACAGGCAATCAAGTTCAAAGTGATTTGAATTTCGTTGAAAATTTAGTAGAAGAATATCGTAATATTCCTGGATATTATTATAATTTTGGCGATGTAGTTAGATATAACGATGAATTATATGTATGTAAAGGAACAACATCGGAATCCTGGGATTCGACAAAATGGACTCAAATTACATTACCGTTAGTATCACCAAGATTATTTAGACACGAGGTCGGGTTTAGTAATGATTCAAGACTCAGTTTTACAGTAATAACAAATTTTCCAGACGCAATAACTTCACTTGATAGGTTAGTAAATCTTGTAAATACATACTACAACGAACAACTTGCTCTTTCTTGTAAATTAATTTGTAACGATATATCAACAATTAACGGTTCATTTGTTGCTTTTCATTATGAATCAAGTGTTTGTTATGTTGATTACATAGATAATACTGGTTCATTACAAAAATATAGTTTGTCTAATGCGGCACAAGGAACGGTTAATGATACTATTTATACTCTATAAGGAGTTAATTTATGAAAGTAATTGAATTTAAACTAAACGATAAACTTATTCTTTGTGAATCAGTAAAAGAAATTACAACTGCCGAGTTTTTAAAAAAGCAAAAAGAAGTTGTTAAAAATTGGGAAGAAAGAGATGAACAAGTTATCGCACTTAACAATGAAATTGCAGTTTTAAAGCGAATTTGTGGCGAACAAGAAGAAAAGATTAAAGATTTATACTTACAAATTGCTATTGATCGTGGTGAAGTTGTTATTGAAGAACCAACACCAAACAAGGAGGATGAATAATGAAAGATAAATTTTTAGAATTTGCGAAAACTCCATTAGGCACAGCAATTGTTATTGGTTTATATTGTTTAGTAATTACAATTTATGTGATAAGTAAAACAAGTTTTGGTAAAAAAGCGATTAACTCTATCAAGTATAAATTTGATATCTTACTTGGTGAATTTAAAAAACACAAAGAAGAAACTGAAAAAACTTTGAAAGAACAAAACGAATTTTTGAAGAAACGACTTGAAGAAAACGAAAAGAAATTACAAGATTTTAAAGGTTTCGTATTTGATACTCTAAAATATGTTAATAATAAACAGGTTCAACAAGCACTAAAATATTATGAGTTAAAGCAAATACCTAACGAACACGAAAACAAGGCACAATAGGGCTAAAAAGGGCGAAATATGGGAAAAGAAAAACAAAACTTAACTCCAACTGAACGATTAAAAGCACTGAAAAAGAAAAAAACAGGTTTATTTTTAGGCGAAATCGGTTGTGCTGTTGCTCCATTAGGCGTTTTATCAGCTTTGAATTTTAACGAATATTTTATTCAAAACGAAGCGTGGCGAACATCAGTTTCCTTTTTAATGCTCGTTGGTGGCACATTAGTCACAGTTGCTTTAATTACAAAAGATAAATTAAAAGTCAATTTACTTAATGCTTTAATTGTTTTAGGCGTAATTGATGGATTCTTATGGATTCTCGGTAATTTAATCACACAATTAGCTTATATGCTTTTATATGTAATTATCGGTTTTATTGGTGCTTTCATTTTAGAGTTAAAGAAAAAAGGCGATGTCGAAGAAATCAAAAAACTTGAAGAAGGTATCTTAAAAGGTCAAACTGATTTAATTGCGGATGAATATAAAGCAGAAGTCGAAAAACAAAAAGTAAAAATTAGGATCAAAAATGAGTAATCAAATTATAGGTTTAATAGCATTATTCATATTCGCAATCGGCTTAATAATTGCTTGTATAGTATGTAGAGATAAATAAAAAAAGACCAAACTCGCAAGTGGTCTTTTCTTTTTTTACAGTGCTATACTTTGGAGGAATATAGTGTCTGTTTTTTAAAGGAGTTAGTTAATGAGAAATACTAACTGAATATTATATTACTTCTTTTTACTATTATTAGTCAAGTTTAAAAATATACAAACACCAAGGCACGATAAACCGATGCCTAAACCTAAACCGAGTAAGAACCAGAGAATCATTGATCTATATTTCCTTTAAGTAAGGCATCAGCTTGTTCTTGTGTAAGATTAACGACAATTTCGTTTTCTTCTTTTGGTTTAGTTAATTCATTGTATTTATCTCTACCTAAAATGAAAATTAAGAATTTAGTTAATAATTTGTCTTTTTTATTGATTTGTTTAACTTCATCTATAACAACAAATGTATAGTTTTGATAAAAGTTAATAATACCAAATGCTAACCACATAAATACTTGAAAGATAGACCATATAATTGCCGCCCAACTGAAATCGAGAATATCAGGCACGAAATAAACACCAATCATAGCGAAGATAACTGCCGATACAAAATTACTTCTTGTATTTTTTCTTCTAACGCTATTTTCAGTTTTTGGTGCTTTTTCATCTTCGGCAATAGCATCACCATAATCGCTGAAAACATCAGGCACGAATATTTGTAAACGAACACATTTTTTCAAACATAATCTTTGTCTAAAATATAATACAACAACATTTTCTGGTAATTCTTTTGAATCATCATAAGGGTTCTTTAAAAACTTTGCTTTTTGTCGTGGAGTCCAAATTTCGTGTTCGATATAATCTCCGTTTTCATCAAAAAAAGTTTCATATTTCATTTTATAATTATTCAAGTGAATTTTACGATTACGATAAGTTTTTTCAATTCTTTCTTTATTTACAAATTCATCGTATTTATCAATATAAGGAACAGCTGTTTCTGTTCTATCGTAAAAAGTATCTTTTGGTCGAGTAAATTGTGGATCATTATGTCCTTTGATTAAACCTTTTTCGCCAAGCATCCATTTTAAACCAACACCAACAAAAATACCGACAAGTCCCTTCATTAATAATCGCCAAGGATCAGTTTCAGTTTTATGGAAATCTAAAATGTTATAGAAAATATAGGCAACCGCAACACCAACAATTCCAACATCAAGTAAAATTGCTGTAATGTTCTTTTTAATACTTGCGGCAAGTTCATCAGTTTTTTCTCTAAAATTCGCCATAATTATTTACCTACCTTAAAACCTAATTTTTCAAGTTTATTGAGTTCATCAACACGAATTGCCCTTTTACCTACCATAATTAAATTTAATGTTTGATAAGTAATATTTAATGCTTTCGCAACATCTTTAATTTGGATTCTATTTTTCACACAGAAAACTTTAAGATTAAGTGCATCGTGTTCTTCAAAGTAATATTTTTCAGCTTTCATTATATTTTTAACCTTTCTACTAATTTATCAACAATTAGTTTTTCTACTCTTTCAAGTGATTTCTTTGTTTGTTTATAAGTGTTTGGTTTTGGATGATTCATTAAAATACATTTTAACCTTAATCTTTCCATTTCCAATTCTTCAACCGACATATCTTTATATGCTTTACTCATAAACAATTTCCCTTATTGAATCGTAAATTAGATCAAATTCTTCTTCACTTAATTTTCTATCTTTATTTTTCGTAGAATTATATTTTTTAAGTGGATTCTTCACATTTCTTTTAGCTAAAATAACAAGTTCTTTGATGTGGACTTGCTTTTCAATAATAAGTCTTAATTCTTTTTTCATTCGGTTTCTCCTTCAAATAAATTCATTTGTTCGTAATGTTCTTTTTGCACTTTATCAAAATCAGTTTCAAATAGATTCATATTCCCCCTTTGGTCGCAACCATTTAATCTATCTTTTGTAATTTTTACATACTTTTCGTTATTATCGAATCCCAAATAATTTAAACCAAGTTCTTTTGCGGCAACAAGTGTTGTTCCACTTCCACAGAAACAATCAAATACAATATCACCAGGTTTGCAACTATGCTGCAAATGTTGTTTTACTTGTTTAAGCATTTTAATCGTTGGATGATTATATAAATCTTTATCAGCTTTATTTATTCCACTAACGAAGAATTTACTTTTAAATTCATAACCATCGTTATATTTAGGTGTTCCTTTGCCTTTAAATACTAAACAATATTCTAAATCTGGTAACCAACTTCCATTTGTTGCTGGTGTTGGATTCGTTTTGCACCAAACAAGCAAATTAAACGAACATTGATGTTTCTTAATAAAATATTCCATAATTGGTAACATCTGTTCTTTACTGCACCATATATATATATATATATATGGCGAGATATGCGGACAAATTCATCTAAAATTGAATAATCAATACCACTTATAATTTCATTTAAATCATTCGTAAATAAACTTGAAATTCTTTGAGATACAGGTGTTTTCTTTTTATCATTATTACAATGAGTTTCAATAAGATAAGGAATATCGGTATAAATTAAATCGACACATTTATCAGGCAATTCTTTTATTGCTTTGTATGAATCTTCGCAATATACATTGTTTAATTCAAATCTTCCTAATTTCATATTTATTCTCCATACCAGTCATCTCCATCATAAGTATCAAACGATTCATCATAAATCGCATAAACTTCAAATAAACCCACGCCTATTCCAATAAATAGAAATAGTGGAAATGCTAATATACCTAATAATATTTTCCAAAACTTTCTCATTATTCTACCTCCACGAAACAATAACTTTGTGGTGCTTTGGTTAATGGAAATGAACATTTTTGTTTGAAACAATCATAACCACTTTGGTAAATATCACACATAAAACATTCAAAATCTTTTGCACGTCTTATATACTTAAATACACTCAACTCTTTCGGTTCATCAAATATAACTAAATCTTCAATGTGCCAAGCATAAGCGACTTGTCCTTTTGAATAATCATCAAACTCTTTAATAGATAAGCAAGCAAGTTTCATTTTTTCTTCTAAATCTTCTTGCCAAATATCTATCGCTTCAATTTTTCTTAATGTGAATTTTGCGACAACTTTGCCATTTAAGTCGTGTTCGTGGTAAGAAAACTCTTTCCCATAAGTATATGATTTACCGCCACTTGCTAAATTATGATAAACAAGTTTTTTATTTTCTTTCGTGCAGTAAATATACACATCAATAGGCAAGTCGCATTTAAGCATAGATTTTCTTATTTCAATAGTTTTCTTTCCGTTCAAAATATCAGCTACATATTTAGGTTTAATACTTAATAAAATTGCTTTCATTTTTCTAACTCCTCTTTTGTTAATGCCCAAGTTTTACCATAATCTTCCAACTTGTTATATTTCACATTAAAAGTATCACACCAGTAAAAACACCATTTATCTTTTTTTTCAAATCCATTTTCATCATAATAAACTTTTTCAATAGGACCAATATTATTTAAACTAATAATTTCGTCGTTCCATTTAACATAAATTGTTCCTTGCATAAGACCTTTGCTTAATGTAATCAAATCAATTCCAAGTTCATCTTCAATATCTTTGTATTCAATGAGTTCGTTGCACATTTCTGCAAAGAGTTTTTTACCTACTAAACGAGAACCAACAACTATGTTTATATTTGATAATTGATTTTCAATATCTTTCTTTGTTAATCTCATTTCAACACCTTTTTGTCCTTTCTTTGTTTAATTAAAATTATTATGTCAATAGTTGTTACAAGAGTAATCATACCCAAGAAGAATCCGCATATCGCAGCAAACCAGTAATAATCTATAAATGAAAATAAAATTATTATTGGAACTCCAACAAAAAGAGAAAATATAAGCACTATCCAAGCTATTTTGCTCCACAATTTATCATTCATATTCCACAATAACCCCCTTGATTAAATCAAATTCTTCTTGTGTTAATTTTTTGCAACCACCAACCATTTCACAATAACCATTATATTGTTGTAAACTATCGAGTTCTAATAATGCAGCAATATTGACTTCTTTTTCTTTAATAATTTCAAGTGCTTTAAGGTGTTTTTCAACAACTTTATAATGTTCTTTTATTTCAGTATCATCAAAATTTGGTTCATAAGGCATTAAAGCATTTTTCTTTATGATTTCTAATACTTCTTCTAATGGTTGATTTAATGTATTGCTAATACCAGTTTTATATTCAAATGGTTCGTGTCCTTTACTATCTTTCATAACAATTCAAGTTCTCCTTTTTCATTCATTTTTGCTACATAAATTAAACCTTTATCTGTCCAAATAGCACCATATAATGAAACATCTTTCGGATGCAAACTTCTCATATAATAATCAAAAGGTTTCATAAATTGAGTATGTTTAATATCTTCATTATCAACTGCTACAAACTCATCACACAATTCTTCAATGGTGTCGGCTTGTTTGATAATTTCATCACTGCCAATAGGTTGGTCACAATCTTGCTTTACCCAATAATAATCTCTTGGTTCATAATATCTATTAATTTCATAAACGCCGTCTTTTGTTCTAATGTATTTCATTTTGAAGCTCCTTTACTTTATCATAATTTCTATTTCGTTCTGTTCCAGTTTTATAAAATATGTGAATCAAATTGTCGCTATTTT
>Ga0310690_10001906_pt1 | contig 35744 bp, 26 predicted proteins | sample AusTroGonzalo_MG_2_FD_207661 | JGI IMG/M metagenome (GOLD analysis project Ga0310690, IMG submission 207661) | Bovine rumen microbial communities from tropical cattle in Woodstock, Queensland, Australia - Gonzalo_04 (v2) (version 2) | ecosystem: Host-associated > Mammals > Digestive system >...
CACCTCTTGCTGCATCTCGGGAATCTGTCCGCGGTTCAGCACAGACATGGTGCGGTTGTTCATCTCGTTGATCATGTTGTCCCACACCTTGGCGCTCTCCAGCTTGAAGATGAGCAACGGGTCTTTCTGCTCGTAGCTGGCGTTCTGCACAGAGTGGCGCAGCTCGTCGAGTTCGCGCAGGTTCTCCTTCCACGACTCGTCGATGATGTGGAGCAGCATCTGCTTCTCAAACTCCTTCACCACCACCTTACATTCGGTTTCGTAGGCCTCCTTGAGGTTGCAGGCAATGTTATAGACGCGGCGTCCGTCGGTGATGGGCACCATGATGCGCTCGTACATCTGGCCTTGCTCTTCATAAACACGCTTGATGACGGGCCATGCCACCTCGCGGATGTGGTAGGTCTTGCGGTTAAAGTTGGCCAGGGCAGCCTGGAATGACTTCTCAGCCAGCTCGTCGGGTTTCTCGTTTACGAACTGCTGCTCGGTGAAGGGCGCCTCCATAGCAAAGAGATGCAGGAACTCTTCCTTGCAGCCTTCGTAGTCGTTGCGCTCGATGATGGTAGATACGCGGTCCCAGATGGTGTTGGCAATATCCATGCCGATACGCTCACCCATGAGGGCGTGGCGACGCTTCTCGTAGATAACGGTACGCTGTTTGTTCATCACGTCGTCGTATTCCAGCAGGCGCTTACGAATGCCGAAGTTGTTTTCCTCGACCTTCTTCTGGGCGCGCTCAATGCTCTTTGAAATCATGGGGCTCTCAATCATCTCGCCCTCCTTGAAGCCTAAGCGGTCCATCACAGAGGCAATACGCTCTGAGGCGAACAGACGCATGAGCTTGTCTTCGAGAGAGACATAGAAGACAGAAGAACCCGGGTCGCCCTGACGTCCGGCACGACCACGCAACTGGCGGTCCACACGACGGCTCTCATGACGCTCGGTACCAATGATGGCCAAACCACCAGCAGCCTTCACTTCGGGTGACAGCTTAATATCGGTACCACGACCTGCCATGTTGGTGGCGATGGTGACAGCACCGCGACCCTGTGAATCCTGCTGACCAGCCAGTGCCACGATGTCGGCCTCCTTCTGGTGCAACTTGGCGTTCAGCACCTGGTGGGGAATACCCTCGCGCTTGCCTGTCTCGGGGTCAACATACATATCGAGCATGCGGCTCAGCAACTCTGATATCTCAACGCTGGTAGTACCAATCAGGGTGGGGCGGCCTGCCTTGCGCATCTTCACCACCTCCTCTATGACGGCACGATACTTCTCGCGGGCAGTCTTGTACACGCGGTCGTCCATATCGTTACGGGCCACAGGCTTGTTGGTAGGAATCTCCACCACGTCGAGCTTGTAGATATCCCAGAACTCACCAGCCTCGGTAGAAGCGGTACCTGTCATACCTGCCAGCTTGTGGTACATGCGGAAGTAATTCTGCAGGGTGATGGTGGCAAAGGTCTGCGTGGCAGCCTCCACTTTCACGTGCTCCTTAGCCTCTACGGCCTGGTGCAGACCGTCGCTCCAGCGACGACCCTCCATGATACGTCCTGTCTGCTCGTCAACAATCTTCACCTCGCCGTCGATGACCACATACTCGTCATCCTTATTGAACATGGTGTAGGCCTTGAGCAGCTGCTGCAGGGTATGCACGCGCTCGCTCTGCACGGCATAGTGGCTCATCAGTTCGTCTTTCTTGTTTAGGCGCTCCTCGTCAGAGAGGTTTGTCTGTGCTTCGAGCTCTGACAACTGGCCTGCAATATCGGGCAGCACGAAGAGCTCAGCGTCGTTGACCTGCTTGGCCAGCCAGGCTGTACCCTTATCTGTCAGGTCGCAAGAGTTCAGTTTCTCGTCAACCACGAAATACAGGGGCTCTACGGCCTCGGGCATCTTGCGGTTGTTGTTTTCCATATACTTCTCCTCGGTCTTCAGCATGCCTGCCTTGATACCTTCCTCAGAGAGGTATTTGATGAGGGGCTTGTTCTTAGGCAGCGACTTGTGCGAACGGAACAGCGAGAGGAAGCCCTCTTCAATCATTTCCTTGTTGTTGGTGCTCTGGCCCTCGGTAATCTTCTGCTTGGCATCGGCCAGGAACTGGGTGGCCAGCTGCTTCTGCACGCCAAAGAGCTTCTCGACGAGCGGCTGGTATTCCTCGAACATCTGAACCTCGCCCTTGGGCACAGGACCACTAATAATAAGAGGTGTACGGGCATCGTCAATCAACACAGAGTCAACCTCGTCGACGATGGCGTAGTTATGGGCACGCTGCACCAGGTCGGCTGGCGAGATAGCCATATTGTCGCGCAGATAGTCGAAACCAAACTCGTTGTTGGTACCGAAAGTGATGTCGGCCTGATAAGCCTGACGGCGGGCCGGTGAGTTAGGCTGATGCTTGTCGATACAATCGACGCTCAGACCATGGAACATATAGAGCGGTCCCATCCACTCAGAGTCACGCTTGGCCAGATAGTCGTTCACAGTCACCACATGAACACCATTGCCGGTCAGCGCATTCAGGAACACAGGCAGGGTAGCCACAAGGGTCTTACCTTCACCAGTGGCCATCTCGGCAATCTTACCCTGATGCAGAACCACACCACCGAAGAGCTGCACGTCATAGTGAATCATCTCCCATTTCAGGTCGTTGCCGCCTGCTGTCCAGTGGTTGTGATAGTAGGCCTTGTCGCCTTCAATGGTGATAAAATCCTTGCGTGGGTCGCCAGCCAGTTCACGGTCGAAGTCGTTGGCTGTAACGATGGTCTCCTCGTTCTGGGCAAAGCGGCGAGCCGTTTCCTTGACGATGGCATATACCTCGGGCATCACCTCGTCGAGGGCCTTCTCGTATTCGTCGAGGGCTTCTTTCTCCTTCTTGTCAATTTTGGCGAAGATATCAGCACGCTCGTCCAACGGGGTGTCCTCGATGGTGGCTTTCAGTTTCTCTATTTCCTCTTTTTGGGCTTTGGCGGCAGCCTGCACCTGCTGGCGGATCTCCTGTGTACGGGCACGCAGTGCATCGTTGTCGAGCACTTCTATTTGGGGCGAAACTGCCAATACTTTTTCTACGAAAGGCTGTATTTTCTTCATGTCTCGCGACGACTTGTCGCCAAACAGCGCCTTCAGAATACTATTGAAATTCATCTTATTATTAATGAGTTACTGATTTCAAAATGATAATTTGGGGTGCAAAGTTAGTCATTTTTTGCCAATAAATAGCAAAAAATATCCATTATTTCTCAAAGATATCAGAATAATGGCTTCGATGAGCACGCATTAGGCGCCCTGATGCGGATGCATTTGGCTATTGTAGGCGCTATCTGGTCGATGGTGACGGGCAGTTGAACCTGCTCTGATGTGGTGCCTGCGCCATAGAATATAATGGGGAATTGTACAAATGCAGCTCGTGATAGCTCACTTTCCTGCGTGTCTTCGTGCAGAATGCGCCATCCTGGTGCCGTCTCAATGAAGATGTCGCCACAGTTGTCGGGGCTGAAGCCATTGCGCACCTTCTGTATCAGCTCGTTCTGGCTGGTCAGCAGCTGCAGCGAGGTATAGACGTTCCTCACGCCCGACATCATAGCCAGGAACTCTTGACTGCGGTTCAAAGCTTCGGTCATGCTGATTCGCTTGGTTTCCAGTAGCTTACGGTTCAGGAATATCTGATTCTTATATACCGTTTCCACGTAGTTGCCCTGGCCCCATGTGGCTCCCAGATACATGTTCATCAGGTTGATGGAACGGTTCATGTAGAACGTGCCTGATGGTATCTTATATGCCTGATAATCAGCCATCTCCTCATTACTGTAGCCTGTGCTGGTCAGCACGAAGAGCACATGGTTGTGGCCCAGCTTCTCCTCGATGGTGTCGATAAGGCGTCCCAGCTCGTTGTCAAGACGGATATAGGTGTCCTGCATCTCCAACTGACAATCTGTCACAGCTTGATGGTCGTAAGTGCCGGCATAGTAGGTGATACAGAGCATATCCGTAATCTTGTCGTTGCCCATGCCTGTGCTCGTGACACATTGCAGAGCCATATCCGTCACATCGCTATTGACCAAAGCGCTGGTCTTGTATTGACGGAAGCGTCCCACACCTTCGAACTGATGCTTGAAAGGTTTCTGCTCGCCTGTCTGCATGAAATAGCTGAAGTTGCTGGCCAGCAGAGAGAATGGCTCCCATTCTATGGCGTCGGCCTTCTGTGCTGGCGATGCTATTCTGTTGAAAGCCTGTGCCCAGGAGGGCAGGGCGGTATAGTAATAGCGCGATGAGCACCAGTTACCTAGGGCATCGTCAATCCACAGGGCTCCATTGGCAGCGTGGCCGGCAGAGAGCACTGCCGACTCGCGGAAGGGGGCAATGGCGTAGACAACAGCCTTGCCGCCTGTGGCCACCTTAAGCTCGTCGCCAATGGTCGATGTAATCATCTTGTCGGGCGAGGCCGTCTCTGCGGTGTTAATGCCGGTGTGCTTGGGGTCGTCAACGCATCCGATGGGTCGCAACGTCTCACGGTTCAGCCAATGCAATCCTGATATATTATTATAATAAGGTGTAACGCCTGTCGTAATGGCAGCCGTTGCCGATGCCCGGTCAATGGGGGTGAAAGGGTAGGAGACATTCGTATAGACCTTGCCGTCTTTCAGCAGGCGAAGGAAGCCGTTGTTGGAATACAGAGGCGTGAAAGCTTCCAGATAGTCGCTTCGCAACTGGTCGATGGTTATACTGACTACCAGCCGTGGGGCTCCGTTGGGCTGAGCCTCTTGTGCTACCACTTCTGCGCGAAAGCCCAGAACGGCCAGCAATGTGATGTAGATGTACCTATTTGTCATTGTGATGTCTCCAATATCTTAGCAGCAAACATAATGCCACAAATTCCATACCCTCGGCGTAGTCCTGCCAGTAGCTGCCCAGGAAGAAGGCCATCGTGAGCACCATGTTGAGGGTGAACCACACGGTTTTGTGTCCCTTCCATACGGGCCAGATAAAGAACAGCGACAGCGGGTTGAATATGAGAATCTGTAAGTTAAGGCTGGTGGTGGGATGTTCTGAGAATATCATCAGGAACAAGACGATGCCTACGATGCCTGTGGCTATCATCCACATGATGTCGAACCACTTCAATGTCTTTTGCTTGGTGTATTCGTAGGCAAGGACTATCAGCGAGATGACCAGCAGGATAATGCCGACATGCGTGGGAGTCAGGGGAATGCCGGGCTCTTTAATCTGTATACCAGGAGCTACCAGCTCACGGCGCTCCTTGACCAACGGTTCCTTGCGGCCATCGTGCTCGATGAAAGCATGGTCGAAGTCGTAGCGAAGGTTCTCAGGCAGAAACTCCTGTTCGCGCATTGATGTCTTGAAGTCTGACATCACACCCAGCAGCAGGTCAATACCGCAGGCCGTCCAACGGTAATCTGTCTGGTGGTCGTGCAGCATCTGGCGATAAGTAGGATTGTAATCTTCTCTCGGTGTGTAGATAATCTTTCCACTCACGTTTTGCTCAATAATGTCGCGTGGACGAGTGGAGCAGTTGTCGTAGAAGAAGTTATAGCGGTAGATGCGGTTCTCGGGCAAGTAGTTGAGACGCAGCGCGCTATAGATATCGGCTTTCTCCTGATTAGTGAGGTTCAGCACATGCTCAGTCACCTGGCAACCCCAGTCTTGGTAGTATTTACAGAAAGGCCCTGTGGGGGCAATGCCAAGCTCGTAGTCTGTCAGTCCGAAGACAAAACGCGAGGCGAAATGGGGTGCAGAGTAATTGAAGACGCCATAGTTGAACACACAGTCAACGCCGTTACGCAAGTCATGAAGGCGCAGGGCGGTATGTCCGTAAAGGCTATATATCTCGTCGTGGGGTGAACAAGTGATGAGTCCTATCTCAACACTGTCCAAGGGGCTCAGGTCGTCCTGAGCAGAGATATTGTTGCTGGTGAAAAAACAAATTAAAGCAACAAAAATAGTCCTAAAAATGTTTTCGAATTGTTTCACGATGCAAAATTAATCTATATTTTCCACTTTCAGTGCGTTTAGTTCGATTTTTTTTAATAATTTTGCACCCTGATAGAAAAATTGAATATGAACAAACAAATTATATGTACTGCTTTTGCAGTTGTTCTCGCCTTGTCAGGCTATGCTCAGAGTGGCACGAACTCGCCTTATAGCCAGTATGGTATCGGCGTGTTGTCAGATCAGTCGCAAGGATTCAGTCGTGGTATGAATGGTGTGGGTCTTGCCTATCGTAAGGGCAATGCGGTCAACACACTTAACCCTGCATCGTATTCTTCTATAGATTCGCTGACGATGATTTTCGATGTAGGTTTGTCAGGACAAATCACGAATTTCAAAGAAGGTAACACCAAAGTCAATGCCAAGAATGCTGACTTTGAATATCTGGTAGGCAGCTTCCGACTGTTTCCGAAGGTTGGCGCAAGCTTTGGCGTTCTGCCCTTGTCGAATATCGGTTATAACTATTCCGCAGATACCTATCTGAATGATACTTACGGCACCGTTTCAGAGACCTATAGCGGCTCGGGTGGTTTGCATCAAGCTTTTGTAGGTCTGGGCTGGGAGGTCGTCAAGAACCTGTCGGTAGGTGCTAACGTGTCATATGTCTGGGGAACCTACGAGCGCTCGGTATATACCAGTTCGAGTGCCTATGTCAATACGTTGTCGAAAGACTATACGTGCAATGTCAATAGCTACTACATCAAGCTGGGTGCACAGTGGTCGAAGCCTTTGAACGCTACGGATATGCTGACGCTGGGAGCTACTGTAGGACTGGGACATGATCTTCATTCCAATCCTACCTGTGACATTGTAAATGTGAACTCCTTAGGCGGAGCTAATGATACCACCAGATTTGTGGTCGATAATGGTCTGAAGCTGCCCATGAGCTATGCCTTAGGTGCTGCATGGTCACGTGGCGACAAGCTGTTTGTGGGAGCTGACTTCACCATGCAGAAGTGGGGAAGCCTGGATTTCCCTGACTATCATAAAGCAGCGAACGGCGATATGACCTATGCCCTGCGTAGTGGCTTGCTGAAAGACAGTTATAAGGTGAATGTAGGTCTCGACTATGTGCCAAGTCCCTCGGGTCAGCACATGCTGGGACGTGTACACTATCGATTTGGAGCAGGATACTCTACACCTTATTATTATATAAATGGACAAGAAGGTCCTAAGGAGGTCAGCGTCAGCGCCGGTTTCGGTATTCCCTTGCAGAGGGTCACTTGGAACTCTCGTGGACACATGCGTCCTCTGCTGAATATTAGTGCCCAGTGGGCACATACATCGGCCAAGGACCTGATTACTGAGAACACTTTCCGTATCAACGTCGGCTTGACTTTCAATGAGCGTTGGTTCGCCAAGTGGAAGGTGGAATAATTTAAAGGTAAAAGGTAAAAACGTGATGATACGCTATAGGTGTGAAAAGGCGGTGGTAAAGGCAATGGGGCTTTTACCTTTTACCTTTTTTGCCTTTATGCTTCTTTGGGCTTGTACAGAAGCTAAGGAGCATACGGCACCTGCCATCAATCCTGAGGATTCCGTCTCGATGATGACGTCCTATGGTGTCAATACGCTGATTAGCGACTCTGGCGTTATCAAGTATCGTATCGTGACAGAGCAATGGGATGTCAACACCGTGCGACAGCCGTCTCGCTGGGAGTTTATGAAAGGCATCTTCTTCGAACAGTTCGATGAGCAGTTTCATGTGCAGGGCTATATTCAGGCCGATACAGCGTGGTATTTTGACCAGCAACGCTTGTGGAAGCTGAGAGGTAGAGTCAACCTGCGTAATATCAATGGGTTGATATATACCAGCGAGGAACTGTATTGGGACGGCATCAAGCATGAGTTCTATTCGTACTGCTACTCGAAGGTGGTGACGCCGGAACGTACCATCGAAGGTACTTATTTCAGAAGCGATGAGCAGATGAACCACTATATGGTGAGCAACTCTCAGGGCTCGTTCCTGGCTAACGACATAGACGCTGAACCAGATACTACTCAAACTGCACCAACTGTACCATAATGACTACATTGCTCATAGGACTTGCCATCTCCATGTTGTTCTCTGCCTTTTTCTCAGGCATGGAAATAGCCTTTGTGTCAAGCAATAGGATGCTGGCAGAGATGTCGCGTGAGAAGAACGGATTGTCGCAGCGTGCCATTGCCTTGTTCTATCGGCATCCCAACAATTTCGTCTCCACGATGCTGGTGGGCAATAATATTGCGTTGGTTATCTACGGTATCCTGTTTGCACAGATTTTCGATAATTATGTCTTCGAAGGTTGGGTTGACAATGCGGCCACGCGAGTAATGCTCGACACGTTGTTGTCAACGCTGGTGGTCTTGTTTACAGGCGAGTTCCTGCCAAAGACCATTTTCAAGAGTAATGCCAACAGTATGTTGACGTTTTTCGCCATTCCTGCATTCCTCTGTTATGTGTTGCTGTATCCTATCTCCCGTTTCGCTGCTTTGCTATCGAAAGGACTGCTGAGGCTGGTGGGCGTGAAGATGGATAAGGTGGTGGAAGACAAGGAGTTCACGAAGGTGGATCTAGACTTTCTGGTGCAAACCAGCATCGACAATGCCAAGAGTGAGGATGATATCGAGGAGGAGGTGCGAATCTTCCAGAACGCCCTGGATTTCTCAGATACCAAGGTGCGCGATTGTATGGTGCCTCGTACTGAGATTGATGCCGTTGAGGATACCTGTGACATAGAGCAGCTGAAACAAAAATTCATAGAGAGCGGACACTCAAAGATTGTGGTTTACCACGAGGATATCGACCATATTGTGGGTTATATCCATTCGTCGGAGATGTTCCGTAATCCCAAAGACTGGACGAAGCATCTGCAAACGATGACGTTTGTGCCTGAGACGATGGCAGCCAGCAAGATGATGCAAACCTTCCTGTCGCAGAAAAAGTCGTTGGGAGTGGTTGTCGATGAGTTTGGTGGCACCAGCGGATTGATAGCCTTGGAGGATATTGTAGAGGAAATATTCGGTGATATCGAGGATGAACATGATTCTACGAATTATGTGGCCAAGCATCTTGAAAGTGGCGAATACCTGTTGTCGGCTCGTCTGGAGATAGAGAAGGTCAACGAACTGTTTGACTTGGAGTTGCCTGAAAGCGATGAATATATGACTATTGGCGGACTTATTCTCCACGAATATCAGAGCTTCCCAAAACTCAATGAGGTCGTGAAAATAGGGAATTGGGAGTTTAAAATACTCAAGAATACAGCAACGAAAATCGAATTGGTAAGACTAAAAGTCAATGAAAATACCAATTTTTCGTAAAAATATGCCGTTAATTCAATAATTCTTTGTAACTTTGCGGGCTGTAATTTAGAATAATTAAAAAACAAGAACATAAAAAACAAAAATTAAAATGGCAGCAATTGGAAAAATCAGAAGCTGGGGACCAGGCCTTGTAGCTATATTGGGCTTGGGTCTCGTTGGCTTTATTGCACAAGATGGCTTTAGCACTTGTAAGGGTCATGCCCAGATGGATAGCAATTCCGCAGGTATGATCGACGGAGAGAAAGTTGACTATCAGGATTATCAGACAATGGTAGGAGAATACCAGGAGTTCTTGAAGCTCCAGGGTCGTGATAACCTCAACGAGGAACAGGTAAACAGTCTGCGTGACTATATCTGGGACGAGTGTGTCAACAATGCCATCTACGAAAAGGAAGCTAAGGCCCTCGGTCTTACCGTTACAGATGAGGAAATCGTAAACGTGCTGAAGGATGGTACTCATCCCGCTATCAGCCAGACTCCTCTGCTTGCAGATTTCGTGAACCCTCAGACGGGCGTCTTCGATGCCAATCAGGTGGCTGCTTCACGTGAGTATCTGAAACAGCAGGCTCAGACAAACGCACAGGCTGCTGAGCAGCTGGCTCTCTTCGAGCGCTGCTGGCCACGTGCTGAGAAGATGCTGGCAAAGAAACTGCTGGAGGTGAAGTATCAGACTCTGCTCGCAGGTTGTATGCTGTCGAACAGCGTTTCTGCAAAGGCCGCTTTCGACAACCAGAATGTTGAGACTCAGACTGTCGTAGCTTCTCTGGCTTACAACAGCATTAACGATAATGACATCGAGGTGAGCGATGCTGACCTGAAGGCCAAGTACGATGAACTGAAAGAGCGCTTCAAGACAAGAGAAGAGACTCGTGACGTGAAGTATGTGGTTGCTCAGGTTACTCCTTCTAAGCAGGACCGTGACAACCTGATGGCTATCATGACAGAGGCTTCTAAGAACCTGAAGGCAGACAGCATCTCAGCCAGCGAGGTTATCCGTGTATCTCAGTCACAGGTTTCATATCTGGGTCTTCCCATTTCTCGCGACGCTCTTCCTGTTGACTTGGCTGATAGCATCTCAAAGATGTCTGTAGGTCAGGTGACCGATCCTTTCCAGAGCCGCGACAACACCCTCAATGTGGTGAAGCTGATTTCAAAGGCTAATGTGGCTGACTCTATCGAGTATCGCCTGATTTCACTCATTGGCATGCAGCCTTCTTCTGCTGCAGCTACTGCCGACAGCATCATGCAGTCGTTGAAGAGCGGTCTGCCTTTCGACTCTATTGCCAAGAAGTACAACCAGCGTGGTGAGAAGACTTGGATTTCTTCCAAGTCGTACGAAGGTGCCAATATGATGGCTGCCGACGATAAGGAAGTTTATCGTGCTCTGCTCAGTCAGCCTGTTGGTGAAGTGAAGAACCTCACTCTGACTCAGGGTAATATGATTGTTGAGGTGACGGACCGTAAGGGTAGCGTAGAGAAGTTTGATGTGGCTATTGTAAAGCGCGTCATCGATTTCTCTAATGAGACTTATAACGATGCTTACAACAAGTTCAGCCAGTTTGTCAGCGAGAGCCAGGATATCGAAGGCCTGCAGGCCAAGTGTGCTGAGTTCGGCTATATGGTGCTCGACACCAAGGTGGCTAACACCAGCCATACTATCGCCAATATCCGTTCTTCTCACGATGCTTTGAGATGGCTGTTCACCGATGCTGAGGAGGGTCATATCTCTAAGGTTTACGACCGTTGTGGCGAGAACGACCGTCTGCTGGTGGTTGGTCTCAGCAAGATCAATCCTAAGGGTTATGCCTCACAGGAGTCTGTGTCAGAGACCTTGAAGCAGGAGGTGATTCGCGACAAGAAGTTTGCTAAGCTCGCTGAGAAGCTTGCTGGTGTGAAGAGCATCGCAGAGGCTCAGGCCAAGGGTGCACGTGTTGACAGCGTTTCTCACATCACCTTCCGTGCTCCTACCTATGTGCCTTCAATCGCTATGCCCGAGGTTGCTCTGAGCGGTGCTGTTGCAGGTACCGACAAGGGTGCTTTCAGCAAGAGCATTGTAAAGGGTAATGCTGGTGCTTATGTGTTCCAGGTGCTCGATCGTAGCTTGCGCGAAGGCGTGACGTTTGATGCAAAGGCTTCTGAGGCAACACTTCGTCAGCAGTCAATCCAGCAGACCGTTGGTATGGCTATGCAGGAGCTGCGCGATAATATGGAGATCAAGGATAACCGTTACATCTTCTTCTAATCAGGAAGATTGAACCATACATGTTAAACGGATGTGTCTTCAAGATACATCCGTTTTTGTTTTATTGATATATTCGTTTTTGTTTTGCTACTTCGATTCTTTCAGAGGGATTCATGCGGGCATACTGTCGCCATTCAGTAGCACCGTTGTTGTCCAGGTAATTCAGGTCGTCCTGATGGTCATAAGCCTCCATCTCGAAAGGGTTCAGCCAGTAAATGGCATTCTTCATCTTCCTGCTTTGTGGCAGTAGCTTGATACTGTACCAGCAGTAGAGCAGATAGAACAGCAGCCAAGAGTCGTGGGTGGATTGTGCCTGGCGCAGGTGAATCATCTCGTGGTTCCTCAGCGTACTCTTTTTATCTTCAAACTCCTTGGCATCTTCTTTGGTAGAGGCGATGACGGTACCGAAGAAGGTGAGTGCCGCATAGCCCTTGCGCAACCAGAAGCTGTTGCGAACGACTGGCATGTCCTCGATGTGGCTGGGCCTGCGTGAATGCCAGAAAATGGAGAGTATGCTGAATGGGTTGTCCATAATTCTGGCTGCAAACTTAAATAAAAAAAGTGAATTAGGCAAATAGATAGCGCGAAAAAATAGGATAGAAGATAGTGTTATCCGTTTTTTTTTGTAATTTTGCAGGCGTATTAATAACAAAGACAATGGACGACAAACAGAGGATTGAGCAACTGCGCAGGGAGTTGCATGAGCATAATTATCGCTATTATGTGTTAAACCAGCCCACGATAGGCGATCAGGAGTTCGATTTCATGATGAAGGAGCTGCAGGAACTGGAAGCCCGTTATCCTGAGCTTTATGACGCTAATTCGCCTTCGCAGCGCGTAGGAAGTGATCTTCAGTCGGAGTTTCATCAGGTGAAGCATCGCTATCCCATGCTCTCGTTGGCTAATACTTATAGCGAACAGGATGTGCGCGATTGGTACGAGAGCGTCAAGAAAGGCTTGGCTGGCGAAGACTTCGAGGTGTGCTGCGAGATGAAATACGACGGCTTAAGCATCTCTCTGACCTATGTCGATGGTGCTCTGACACAGGCAGTTACACGTGGCGATGGTGTTCAGGGCGACGATGTGACGGTGAATGTGAAGACCATCCGCTCTATACCCTTGGTTCTGCCAGGTACGGGCTATCCCCATGAGTTTGAGATTCGTGGTGAGATACTGATGCCTTGGAGCAGTTTTGAGCGTTTGAACAAAGAACGCGAGGCGGCAGAAGAACCGTTGTTCGCCAATCCTCGTAATGCTGCCAGTGGCACGTTGAAGAGCCTTGATTCGCATGTGGTGGCTCAGCGTCAGTTGGATGCTTACCTCTATTATTTGTTGGGTGAGTCATTGCCTGCCGACGGACATTTCGAGAACTTGGAGGCGGCTCGTTCCTGGGGCTTCAAGATATCGGAAGGGATGCGTAAGGCACACAGCGTTGAGGAGGTTATGGACTTCATCAACTACTGGGATCAAGAACGTAAGAATCTGCCTGTTGCAACCGATGGTATCGTATTGAAAGTGAACTCGTTACGACAGCAGCGCTCATTAGGATATACGGCTAAGAGTCCCCGTTGGGCTATCGCTTATAAATTCAAGGCTGAGCGTGAATGTACGCGCTTGCTGGAGGTTACTTATCAGGTGGGTCGTACTGGTGCTGTGACGCCTGTGGCTAATATGGAACCTGTGCAGTTAGCAGGTACCACTGTTAAGCGCGCTACCCTGAACAATGAGGACTTTATTCGCAGTTTCGACCTTCATATTGGTGACTATGTCTATGTGGAGAAAGGTGGTGAGATTATTCCTAAGATTGTGGGTGTAGATATAGAGCGTCGTCCCATCATTGCGCAACCTGTGATGTTTATCCAGAAATGTCCGGAATGTGGCACTCGTCTGGTGCGCTACGAGGGTGAGTCGGCTTGGTATTGTCCTAACGATGCCGGTTGTCCGCCTCAGATAAAGGGTAGGATAGAGCATTTCATTGCCCGTAAGGCTATGAACATAGATTCTTTAGGTCCAGAGACGGTCGATGAGTATTATCGTCGTGGTATTATTAAGAATGTGGCTGACCTGTATTCTATTGATGTTCAGCAGATTAATGGTGACGGCAGTCGCACGAAGTCGGCACAGAGAATCGTGAACGGTATTCATAAATCGAAGGAGGTGCCTTTCGAACGAGTGGTCTTTGCTCTTGGCATTCGTTTTGTAGGTGAAACCACCGCCCGATTGCTGGCCCGTCATTTTAAGACCTTAGATGCGCTGATGGCTGCCGGACTTGAGGATTTGCAGGAGGTAGAGGGCGTTGGCGAAGTGATGGCGAAGAGCATTATGGCCTATTTCCATAATGAGGAGAACCTACGTATCGTCAACCGTCTACGTGAGGTGGGATTACAGATGCAACTGTCTGAATCACAGACTGCTGCGACGAGTGATAAACTTGCGGGTCAAAGCATCGTCATCAGTGGCGTCTTCGCCCATCATAGCCGTGATGAATATAAGCTGATTATAGAGCAGAATGGCGGCAAGAACGTGGGCTCCATCAGTGGTAAGACCTCATTTATCCTTGCTGGCGACAATATGGGTCCTTCGAAACTGGAGAAAGCCCAGAAATTAGGCGTTAGAATCATGAATGAAGAAGAGTTTCTTGAACTAATCAAATGAAGATAATCGTATCAGACGAAATCTCGACTGTATGCCCGGGATTCGTGGGCGCAGCGGTAGAGGCGAAGGTCGTGAACACCCCCTATTGTCAAGAGCTGTGGGACGAGATTCATCGTCTGGGCGAACAGTTCCGTCAGGAGCTGACCACAGAGTCGTTGAAAGACCTGCCGGGCATCGCTGCTACACGTCGTGTCTATAAGGCTTGTGGAAAGGATCCTTCGCGCTATCGTCCTGCTAGCGAACAACTTATCCGACGCATGCTTCAAGGCAAGGAGCTGTATCAGATTGACACGCTGGTCGATTTGGTGAATGTGGCTTCAATCGCCTATGGCTATAGTATCGGTGGCTTCGATGCCGACAAGTTTGTGGGCGATACGCTGACCTTGGGCATCGGACGTGAAGGCGAGCCTTATGAGGGTATCGGTCGAGGACCGCTCAATATTGCGGGCCTTCCTGTCTATCGTGACGCCATTGGTGGGGTAGGGACGCCAACCAGCGATAATGAGCGTACGAAGATGACGCTTTCCACCACTCATCTGGTGGTGCTGGTTAATGGTTATGATGGAGATAAAGAGCGAGTCATGGCCAATGCCCGATATATACAACAATTGGTTGAACGTTTTGCCTCAGGTACGGAGTGCTCCATCACGCTTTATCCGTAATGGTTGAAAGTTTAACACCGATTAACTCATAAAGCGGTGCTTAGATTTTCTTTTTTCCAAAATAATTCGTACCTTTGCAGGCTGTAAAGAGAAAGCATTATTAAACAGGTATGGAAATAGCAAGTAAGTACGACCCAAAAGAGGTCGAAGGTAAATGGTATCAGTATTGGTTGGACAACAAATTGTTCAGTTCAAAGCCCGATGGCCGCGAACCCTACACAATTGTTATTCCACCGCCCAATGTGACGGGTGTGCTCCACATGGGACACATGCTGAACAATACAATCCAGGATATTTTAGTTCGTCGTGCCCGCATGGAAGGCAAGAACGCCTGCTGGGTGCCTGGCACAGACCACGCTTCTATCGCTACTGAGGCCAAGGTTGTGAAGAAACTGGCTGAGCAGGGCATCAAGAAGCGCGACCTGACGCGTGAGCAGTTCTTGGAGCACGCTTGGGACTGGACCCACGAACATGGTGGCATCATTCTGAAGCAGTTGCGCCGCTTGGGTGCTAGCTGCGACTGGGATCGTACCGCCTTTACGATGGACGAAAAGCGCTCAGAGAGCGTAATCAAAGTTTTCGTTGACCTCTATAACAAGGGTCTTATCTATCGCGGTTTGCGTATGGTGAACTGGGACCCCAAGGCTCTGACAGCCCTTTCTACTGAGGAGGTTATCTACAAAGAGGAGCAGAGCCATCTGTTCCACCTGAAGTATTATGTTGATGGACTTACTCAACTTGATAATGAGGAAGCACTTGTGGCTGAGGGTAACATTATCCACAAGGATTCAAAGGGTTACTACGCCGTAGTTGCTACCACCCGTCCTGAGACAATCATGGGTGATACCGCCATGTGCATCAACCCCAAAGACCCCAAGAACCAGTGGCTTAAGGGTCGTAAGGTCATCGTGCCTCTGGTGAATCGCGTGATTCCTGTCATCGAAGACCGCTATGTGGATATCGAGTTTGGTACTGGTTGCTTGAAGGTTACTCCTGCCCACGATACCAACGACTATATGCTGGGTAAGACCCACAACCTCGAGACCATTGACATCTTTAATCCCGATGGAACCATCAGCGAGCAGTCGCCCATCTACGTAGGTATGGACCGTATGGACTGCCGCAAGCAGATTGCAAAGGATTTGCAGGAGGCTGGCCTGATGGAGAAGATTGAGGATTATGTCAACAAGGTTGGCTACTCTGAACGTAATCCAGATACAGCCATTGAGCCCCGTCTCTCGCTGCAGTGGTTCCTTAAGATGCAGCATTTTGCTGATATCGCTCTGCCTCCTGTAATGAACGACGAGCTGAAGTTCTATCCTGCTAAGTACAAGAACACTTATAAGAACTGGCTGGAGAATATTCAGGACTGGTGTATCAGCCGTCAGTTGTGGTGGGGACATCGCATTCCTGCCTACTATTATAATGAGAATGATGACTACGTTGTAGCCGAGACTGCAGAAAAGGCCCTTGAGTTGGCTCGCGAGAAGAGTGGTAATGCCAACCTGCAGGCTTCTGACCTTCGTCAGGACGAGGATGCCCTCGATACTTGGTTCAGCTCTTGGCTGTGGCCTGTGTCGCTGTTCGACGGCATCAACAATCCTGGCAACGAGGAGATTAAGTATTACTATCCCACCAGCGACTTGGTGACAGGTCCGGATATTATCTTCTTCTGGGTGGCCCGTATGATTATGGCTGGTGAGGAATATATGGGCGACATGCCTTTCAGAAACGTTTACTTCACAGGTATCGTTCGAGATAAGCTGGGTCGTAAGATGTCTAAGTCGCTTGGTAACTCACCTGACCCCATCGAGCTTATTGACAAGTTCGGTGCCGATGGTGTGCGTATGGGTATGATGCTCAGCGCTCCTGCAGGCAATGATATCCTCTTCGATGAGGCACTCTGCGAGCAGGGCCGTAACTTCAATAACAAGATTTGGAATGCCTTCCGTCTGGTGAAGGGTTGGCAGGTGGCTGAGGAAGAGATGCCTCTGACCAATAAGTTTGCTGTTGTCTGGATGGCAGCACGCATCAAGCAGGCCAACGAGGAACTGAAGGACCACTTCTCGAAGTATCGTATCAACGATGCCCTGATGACGGTCTATAAGCTGTTCTGGGACGAGTTCTCACAGTGGTATCTCGAGATGATCAAGCCTGCTTATCAGGATGGTAAGCAGCAGCCTATCGACATTCAAACCTATAAGGATACGCTGTATTTCTTCGAGCTGTTGCTCAAGATGCTGCATCCTTTCATGCCGTTCATCACTGAAGAGCTGTGGCAGGCCCTCTATGAGCGTAAGGCTGGCGAGAGCATCATGCGTGACAGTCTGGTACTCGATGCTCCTGTTGCCAATGAGCTGAAACTGATCAACGATATCGAGAAGGTGAAGCTGGTGGTTTCTGGTGTGCGTACCGTTCGCAGTCAGAAGAACATTGCTCCCAAGGAGCAGCTCACGCTTCAAGTGGTCGGAAAGAACTACTATCAGGTCTATAACGAGATTATTATGAAGATGGGTAATCTCAGCGCCATCGACGTTGTCGAGGCCAAGGATCCCTCTGCTTCTGCCTTCATGGTGGGTACTGATGAGTTTGCCGTACCCCTTGGCGACCTGATTGATGTGGCTGCCGAGATAGAGAAGATGGAAGCCCAGCTGAAGCACCTCGAAGGTTTCAAGGCTGGTGTGGAGAAGAAGCTCTCCAACGAGCGTTTCGTCCAGAATGCCCCTGAGGCTGTTGTGGCTTTGGAGCGTAAGAAGCTGGCCGACTCAGAAGAGAAGATTGCTGCTCTGAAAGAATCAATTGCTGCCCTTAAAAAGTAAAGAGTGAAGTATGGAATGGTTTGTTAGTCTTTTCTCAAACACCAGTTCTGTTGCACATATCGCGCTGATCTATGCCATCGTGATTGCCGTCGGCGTCTATCTTGGCAAGATTAAGATTTTCGGTATCTCACTGGGTGTCACCTTCGTGCTCTTCGCAGGTATTCTTCTGGGTCATATCTATAAGATTTACTGCCCTGAGTCGGAGTTTGCTGCTCCTGGTGCTACGCTGACCTTCATTCAGGACTTCGGACTGATACTGTTTGTCTTTATGATAGGTCTGCAGGTCGGTCCTGGTTTCTTCGAGAGTTTCGGTAAGGCTGGCATCAAGTTGAATGGCTTGGCCGCTTCAGCTATCGTGCTCAACATCGTGGTGATGTTTGCCTGCTATTTCATTTTCTTCTATCAGAAGCATGATGTCAACGACCTGCCAATGATGGTTGGTACACTCTATGGTGCTGTGACCAACACCCCAGGTCTTGGTGCTGCCAACGAAGCCCTGAACTCTGTGTTCGGACAGATGAACCTGCCCGTACCTCAGATTGCGTCTGCCTATGCCTGTGCTTATCCTCTTGGTGTGCTGGGTATCATCGGTGCAACCATTCTGGTGCGCTATATCTGTCGAGTAAAACTGGAGAAAGAAGAGGCAGCCTTGGAGGAAATGGCTGGTGCCAAAGCCAATCAGAAGCCTCACCACATGCATCTCGAGGTGACCAACAAATACCTTGAGGGTAAGACGCTCCTTCAGGTGCACAACTTCCTGAACCGTGATTTCGTGGTGTCGCGTATCCTGCACGACGGACATGTGAGCATTCCCAACCGAGATACCATTTTCCATGTGGGCGACCAGATGTATATTGTGTGTGCCGAAGCTGACTACGAGGCTATTGTTGCTTTCATAGGTCCGGTTATCGAGGTCAACTGGGAGCAGCAGGATCAGCCGCTTGTGTCGAAGCGTGTATTGGTTACCAATCCCAAAATTAACGGTAAGTCGTTTGGCGATATGCATTTCTCCAGCGTCTATGGTGTCAACGTTACCCGTGTGACCCGTCACGGCATGGATATCTTCGCTTCGCCTTCGCTGCCCTTGCAGGTTGGCGACCGTATCATGGTGGTAGGTCCTCAGGATGATGTGGATCGTGTGGCCAATATGATGGGCAACAGTATCAAGCGTCTGGATGCGCCAAACATCGCCACCATCTTTGTAGGTATCATCATTGGTATCATCTTTGGTTCGCTGCCCTTCATTCCTGGTATGCCGCTTATGAAGCTGGGTATTGCAGGTGGTCCGTTGATCATTGCCATCCTGATAGGTCGTTATGGCTATAAGATGAAGCTGGTGACCTATACCACTACTTCGGCTAATATGATGTTGCGTGAGATTGGTTTGGTGCTGTTCCTGGCTTCTGTAGGTATTAAGGCTGGTGCCAACTTCTTTGATACGGTGATGACAGGCGATGGTGTACTCTATGTGCTCACCGGTTTCCTGATAACCATCATACCTATATTAATAATAGGCCCCATTGCCCGTCGGATGAAGTTCAACTACTTCACCATTGCGGGTATGCTGGCTGGTACCTATACAGACCCTCCTGCATTGGCCTATGCCAACAGCATCTGCTCGAAGGAAGCTCCTGCTGTAGGATACTCAACGGTTTATCCGCTGGCTATGTTCCTGCGCATCCTGACGGCTCAGCTCATCGTGCTGTTCTGCTGTGGACAGCTATTCTAACAAACAGACTTATATAATAATACATATCTTTTTAACCAATATGACTAACTTAAGACTTTTGCTCGGTTCGCTGGCAGTGCTTGGTTCTATGTCGGTGTTTGGCCAAGGTGCCCGTAACATCGTCATCAGCGAGGTACTGACCCGCAATACGCAGAGCATTCAGGATGAGTATGGGCATCATGAGGCCTGGGTTGAGTTGGCTAACACGTCTTTCTCTACATATAATGTGAGAGGGATGTATCTTACCACCAACCGTCAGGTGCTTGATGAGTCGCTCACAGCGCCCCAACGTATCAGCCTGATGACGGTTATTCCCAATGGCGAAGACCGTACGAATCTGGGAGCCAGAAAGTTCCTGCTGTTCCATTGCAACTCTGACCCTGCCTTGGGCAAGTTGTATCTCTCGCTGCCTGTCGATAGTACCGGCTCTGTGTTTGTAGCGCTTTACAATGGTAATGGTGTTGAACTGATTGACTCTGTCACAGTACCTGTGTTGGCCGATAATGAGTCTTACGCACGTTTTGGTAATACCTGGAAGAAACTGAGTGCTGATGAGGTGACCCCAGGTCACGATAATCTGATTCAGTCGAACGCCACAGCACGCAAAATAGACCAGTTCAAGGAGAACGACCCTCACGGTTTCGCTATGGCCATCATGGCAATGGGTATCGTGTTCCTCTGTCTGGCTTTGCTGTCTGTCTTCTTCACTATCTTCGGCATTGTGATGCGTCATATCGATACTGCCAAGAAGGTGGCCAACACGCAGCCCATCAAGCCTATCACCAAGACAGTGGAGATGACTGCTGAGATTGGACGCAAGACCAGCAACATCCTGCAGGAAGGTCTCGACAAGAAGGGCATTGACATGGAGGTCTATATGGCTGTCATCGGTATGGCTCTGCGTCAGTACGAGGACGATGTGCACGACGTGGAGAGTGGCATCATCACCATCAAGCCCAAGGAAACAGGATGGGGTGATGAGTACAGTCAGATGACTCATCTTCATGACCCGTTCCTGCCGTCTGACCACAATGCTCCGCGTATTCCCACGACGCCTGAGCTGAAATAATCCTCAAATATCAAAACCTCAAAACCTAAAAAGGACATGAACAAGTATCAATATAAAGTTAAGGGCGTTGACTACGAAGTAGAAATCGCCGAAGTAGAAGGCAACATTGCAAAGGTAAACGTAAATGGTATTCCTTTTGAAGTAGAGCTGCAGAAGCCTATCAATGCTGCCAAGCATCCCACGATGAACAATCCCAAGGTGCAGGCTCCTCAGCCTGCTGCTCCCAAACCCGCTGCTCAGCCAGCTCCTGCCGCTCAGGCTGCCCAGCCCGTCCAGGCTGCTGGTGCAGGAACTCCTGTGAAGGCTCCGCTTCCTGGCACCATCACCGAGGTGAAGGTTCAGGTAGGTCAGCAGGTCAACGTTGGCGATACTGTGTTGGTGCTCGAAGCCATGAAGATGCAGAACAACATCGAGGCCGAGACTGCTGGTCAGATCACATCTATTTTAGTGAAACAGGGCGAGACGGTTATGGAAGGCTCCGTACTGCTCACCATTGGGTAATTGTATAATTGATAGTTGATAATTGATAATTGACAATTACTATGTGGGATTTCATTATTCAGAACTTCAACGAGTTTCTCACCTATACGGGCTTTGCTAATGCCTCGGTGGGTAACTTGATTATGATTGTCGTAGGAGCGCTGTTTATCTATCTTGCCATCAAGAAAGACTTCGAGCCGCTGCTGCTGGTGCCTATTGGATTGGGTATCATCCTCGGAAACATTCCCTTCCGTGCTGATGCTGGTTTGGAGATAGGACTCTATGAGGACAACTCTGTGCTCAATATATTCTATCAAGGTGTACGTCAGGGATGGTATCCGCCACTCATCTTCTTGGGTATCGGAGCTATGACAGACTTCTCAGCGCTGCTGGCAAACCCGAAGTTGATGCTGATCGGCGCTGCTGCGCAGTTTGGTATCTTTGGCGCTTATATGTTGGCACTGGCGCTGGGCTTTGAGCCTAATCAGGCTGCAGGTATCGCCATCATAGGTGGTGCCGATGGTCCTACCGCTATCTTCCTGTCAAGCAAGCTGTCGCCCAACCTCATGGGAGCTATCGCTGTGTGTGCCTATAGCTATATGGCACTGGTGCCACTGATTCAGCCCCCATTGATGCGTCTGCTCACTACCAAGAACGAGCGCGTCATCAAGATGAAGCCATCGCGTCAGGTCAGTCAGACCGAACGTATCCTGTTCCCCATTATCGGACTACTTATCACCACCTTCATCGTACCGTCTGCACTGCCTCTGCTGGGTATGCTGTTCTTTGGCAACCTGCTGAAGGAGAGTGGCAAGACCACACGCTTGGCCAAGACTGCTGGCAATGCGCTGAACGATATTGTGGTTGTGCTGTTGGGTCTCACCGTGGGCTGCTCTACGCAGGCCTCTGAGTTCCTGACTCTCAATACGGTGTTCATCTTCGCTATTGGCGCCTTTGCCTTTGCTATTGCTACAGCCTCAGGTGTATGCTTCGTCAAGGTGATGAACCTGTTCTTGCCCAAGGACAAGAAACTCAACCCGCTGATTGGTAATGCTGGTGTGAGTGCTGTACCTATGGCTGCACGTATCTCTAACAACCTTGGTTTGGAGTACGATCGCCATAACTTCCTGCTGATGCACGCCATGGGTCCCAATGTGGCTGGCGTCATCGGTTCGGCTGTGGCTGCTGGTGCTCTGCTGGGCTTCCTGTCGTAAGCATCTCTATTATTAAGTGTTGTAATTGTCAGAAACAGAAACATGAAGAAGACGTTATCCATACTCTACCTGCTTTTCGTTTGTGTGTTGGCAGGTGCTCAAACTAAGTCTGTATCAGTCTTGGGCGACTCGTATTCTACCTTTGAAGGCGCCATTCCCAAGGGCAATGCCATCTGGTATTTCAAAAGAAACAATCCTAACCAGACAGATGTCAATAGGGTAGAGCAGACCTGGTGGTCGCTGCTCATTGCTGATAAAGGCTGGAAGTTGGAGATGAACAACTCTTTCAGTGGTTCTACCATCTGCAATACAGGCTATAATAAAGATGACTATAGCGACCGTTCGTTCACCAAGCGTATGGACAATCTGGGTAATCCGGACATCATCTTCATCTTTGGAGCCACTAACGACAGTTGGGCGCACTCACCCATTGGCGAATATAAGTACGACGATATCACCACAGATGACCTTTGGTCATTCCGTCCCGCTATGGCTAAGATGCTGGCTTGGATGAAGGAACGCTATGCTCAGTCAGACATCTACTTCCTGCTGAACGACGGTCTTAGTAACGACATCAACACATCTGTCAAGACCATCTGTGAGCATTATGGCGTAAAGTGCATAGAGCTTCATCAGATTGACAAGATGGCAGGTCATCCCTCTGTCAAGGGTATGCAGCAAATTGCTGAGCAGGTGGCAGAAGCCATGTAAGCTATTCCGAAGAATAAAAGAAAATGGGGTCGGAGATGATTCTCCGACCCCATGCTTTTTTAGAATGTCAGTTATTAGAAGTTGTAGTAAAGACCAAAACTCAAAGCATTGTCAAGATCCAGACCGAAGGTAGAGATTGCCTTTGCACCATCTGCATCAGCCTTGCTCTGCTTGTAACCCAGACGACCAACGTGAGACACGAAGCTCAGTTTCTCGTTGAGGTTTACAGCAATACCAGGGAGAACGGCCAGACCGAAACCATTAGCTTTTGCACCGTCGTTGTCGATGTGCTCATACTCTAATGCACCATCAGCAAATACAGACACAGGACCGAACTTAGCGAAGCTGTAACGCAGGTAAGGAGCAATTGAGAAAGACTTCAGGTCTTTATTGGGGTTGTTCAACTCCCAAGCGGCTGAAGTGCTACCCTGCTTGTAACCGAGAGTTACACCAATAGACATATTCTCATCGAGGTTGTAACCAACTTCAGGCATGATCTTGAATGCGCTGTGAGACTTGTTTGAGTCGTCGAATGATGCGAAGCCGAGGCTACCACCAACATAAACCTGTGCACTCATTGAAACTGCAACAAAAGCTGCTGCCATTGTCATTAAAAACTTTTTCATCGTAATTTATAATTAAATGTTTAACATTTCCCGTTTTGATTCCTCTCGAAACTTAGCGGGGTTCATTGATTTCGGGTGCAAAGATATATAAAACTTTGAAAGCAGCAAAGGTTTTTTGTTATTATTTTTGATTATTTGCCTTGATACCTTGATTTAAAACAAGAAAAGAGAGGTTTCAGAACCAAATGGCCTGAACAAAAAGAGGATGTGCCAATCATTAGCACATCCTCTATTTCAGACTAGTTTGTTAGCAGAATACAGCGATATTACTTCAATGCCTTGTTCAGCATGTAGTACATCTCGTTGTTCTGAAGCTGCTGCTTGAACTCATAAGTCTTGGTGTCCTTATTGATCTTGACATACTCGATGCCCACCATCTCGGCGAAGTCTTCCCAGTACTCCTCAGTGATGTCGTAAGAGAAGGCGCTGTGGTGAGTACCACCGGCCAGGATCCAGGCGCCGGCACCAATCTCAAACGTGGGCTGGGGCACCCAGAGGGCGCTGGCCACAGGCAGGTGAGGCATGGGCTTGGGCTCGATGCACTCAACCTCGGAAGAGATGAGGCGGAAGCGGTTGCCCAGGTCAACAACAGTGGCCTTGATACCACGACCAGTCTTAGAGGTGAATACCAAACGGGCGGTCTGCTGCTTGCGGATGCCGATGCCGAGGAAGTGAACCTCGAGCTTGGGCTTGTCTGTGGCAATCAGCGGGCAGACCTCGAGCATGTGGCTCTGCAGGCTAGATGACTGTGTGCCGGCGAAGTTGAGGGTATAGTCCTCAAGGAATGAGCAACCAGTAGGCATGCCTTGCTGCATGACCCACAGGGTGCGATAGAGGCAAGAGGTCTTCCAGTCGCCCTCGGCACCGAAGCCGTAGCCCTCGGCCATCAGACGCTGTGAAGCCAGACCTGGAATTTGGTCGAAGCCACAGAAATCGGGTGCATCGATGTCAGCATCGCCCAGGTCGTCGAAGTTGGTAGTGAAGGCAGTAGCGCCCTCATCCTTCAGCACGCGGCGCAGGGCAATCTCTGCCTTGGCAGCGTTCTTCACCTTCTCCCAGTAAACCTGCTCGCCGCTCTCGTCAATCTTGATGGTGTAGAGCTTCTTGTACTCCTCAACCAAAGCGTCAGCCTCGGCATCGGTGACCCTCTTGAAGTAGTCCATCAGAGAAGAGACGGGGTAGTAGTCCACATGGTAACCCATGCGCTGCTCAAACTCCACGCGGTCGCCATCGGTAACGGCAACGTTGTTCATGTTCATACCGAACATCAGGCAGCGAACGTTCTTGGCATCGGCCACACCGGCAGCCACACGAGCCCAAACGGCAATCTTCTTCTGAGCCTCCTGGTCCTTCCAGTAACCGCAAACCACCTTACGAGACACACGCATGCGGGTGCAGATGTGTCCGAACTCGATGTCACCGTGAGCACTTTGGTTCAGGTTCATGAAGTCCATATCGATGGTGTCCCAGGGAATTTCTGCGTTGTACTGGGTGTGGAAGTGGAGGAGAGGCTTCTGCAGCTTCTGCAGACCCTTGATCCACATCTTGGCGGGCGAGAAGGTGTGCATCCAGGTGATGATACCTACGCACTTCTCGTCGCTGTTGGCAGCGAGCATCACCTGCTCAACTTCCTTCGAGCTGTTGGCTGTGCCCTTATATACAATCTTCACAGGGATATTGCCAGAGGCGTTCAGGCCCTCGACCATCTCCTTAGAGTGACTATCAACGGCAACAACGGCGTCGCCTCCGTAGAGCAACTGTGCACCAGTTACCCACCATACTTCTAAATTCTCAAATGCTTTCATATTTTCTTTAGTGTTTTAGTGATTAGTGTTTTTGACCTTTTTGTCCGTAGTAGGCGTTAGGACCATGCTTACGCATATAGTGCTTCTCGATGAGGAGCGGATTCATGGTGAGGGCGGGATTGACGCTGAAGGCCACGAAGGCCATCTTGGCGCACTGCTCCATCACCTTGGCGTTGTACACAGCATTGTCGGGCGAGGTACCCCACGAGAACGGACCGTGGTTCTTCACCAGCACAGCGGGGGTGTGGTCAGGATTGATTTTGCGGATGTTCAGGATTTCGTCCACGATGACGTTACCCGTTTCCAACTCATACTGACCCTTTACCTCAGCCTCAGTCATATCGCGGGTGCAGGGGATATCCTTATAGAAATAGTCGGCATGAGTGGTGCCGATGTTGGGGATGTCCTTGCCTGCCTGAGCGAAAGCGGTGGCGTAGGTAGAGTGGGTGTGAACCACGCCCTGGATGTTGGGGAATGCCTTATATAATACAAGGTGTGTGGGGGTGTCGCTCGATGGGTTCAGGTCACCCTCAACCACCTTGCCGCTTTCCAGATCCACCACTACCATGTCTTCGGCTTTCATCTCGTCGTAGCTCACGCCTGAAGGCTTGATGACAACGAGTCCCTTCTCACGGTCGATACCAGAGACATTGCCCCATGTAAAAATGACCAGTCCCTGTTTTACAAGGTCCAGATTGGCCTTGAATACTTTCTGTTTCAGTTCTTCCAACATAGTGATTATAGTTTAAAGTTAGAGTCTTCATTATATGCTTTCGTATTAAAGCGATAGAGAGCCGCTCCACGCTTCGACGATTTCTTGTCGATGAGGTTGGTCTTCTCGATGAAGTCCATCTCTTTGATGCGCTTGCGGAAGTTACGCTTGTCGACCTCCTCGCCGATGACGGCTTCGTAGAGGCGCTGCAGCTGGGTCAAGGTGAAGAGCGACGGCAAGAGACGGAAGCTGATGGGTGCAGTCTTGATTTTCTGTCGCATGATACGCAGTGCCTGCTCAATCATGAGGTTGTGGTCGGAGTAGAGTGTGGGAGTCTTGTTGATATCCACCCATTCCACGCCGTGCTCTGCGCGCAGCTTCTCGTCGTAATCCTTGACGTTGATGAGAGCATAGTAGGCAATAGAGATGACGCGCTCGCCAGGATCTCGGTCAATGCTGCCAAAAGCTCCCACCTGTCGCATATACAGGTTGTTAAGTCCGGTGAGGTTCTTCAGCGTGCGCTGAGCAGCCTCGTCGATGCTCTCGTCGGCAGAGACGAAGCCTCCGTAGAGGCTCCACTCTCCGCGTCCGGGATCCATCTGGCGTCGGCCGATGAGCACCTTCAGCTTTCCTTCATCGAAACCGAAGATGATAACGTCGACCGACACCCAGACTTTTGAATATTCTTTATAGTATGTCATCTGTTCTTAACGGATTACCAGAAGTAATAGTAGAAGGCAGCGGTGAAACCGAGAATGATGACGGTGTGGATGACATCCCACTTGTTCCAGCTGGCACGTGTGGCAGCACGCTGTTCAGGCGTAGAGGTACCGAATACCAAACCCTGAATCTTCTTCTCGTCGGGAGCCTCGGTCAGCATAGAAACTACGATGACAACAACGCAGCAGACAATCAACATGGCACCACAGAAGTACAACCAGTTGAAGTCGTAGAACACGGCCTTGAACCAGCTGTCGGGAGCATCGGTGGCGTTGCTGTAGTACACCTTGGCACCCAGACGGGTCAGACCGATGATGATACCTGAGAGCAAGCCCCACATACCACCCTTGGCAGATGCACGCTTCCAGCAGATACCCAGCAGGAAGGCAGAAGCAATACCAGGAGCCAGCACAGACTGTACATCCTGCAGATAGGTGTAGAGCACATCACCTACAGAGCGCATGATGGGAATCCACAGGATACCGAGGATGACGATGACCACTGTTGCGGTCTGTCCGATGCGGACAAGGCTCTTCTCAGAAGTGTTGGGTCTCAGACGCTTCCAGAAGTCAATCGTAAACAGCATGGCTGAAGAGTTGAACAGAGAAGCCAGAGAAGACATCAGGGCTGCGAGGATACCGCAAACCACCAGACCCTTCACACCGGCAGGCAGCAGCTGAGCTACGAGGGTGGGGAAGGCTGCGTCAGCATTGGGGTTGCCATTGGCCAGCAGGGGCAGGAAACCCTCGCCACCGGCTGCCAGACTCTTCTGGTGCAGGGCAAAAGCAATCATACCAGGAATGAGGAACAGGAATACGGGAGTCAGCTTCAGGTAAGCACCGAAGATGGTACCGCGACGTGCCTCTTTCTCGTTTTTACCAGACAGTACGCGCTGTACAATGAACTGGTCAGTACACCAGTACCAGAAACCGATGACGGCAGAGCCTACCAAGGCACCAAGCCAGGGATACTGCGGGTCGCTGTTTGAACGCATCAGGTGAATCATAGTACCTGTAGCACCGTCGTAGCTTGGCTTCACATCGCAGAGGGCCAGCATCTGGTCCCAGCTGCCCAGAGCTCGCATACCCAGCACCAGGATAATGAGTGAACCCAGCAGCAGGATAGGCGTCTGCAGCACAGAGGTGTAGAGCACGCTCTTCATACCACCGAAGATGGTGTAGAGGGCGGTGATGAGCACCAGGCCGATAGCAGCAATCCAGAAGAAGTCGATACCCCACAGCTCTTCGATGCCGAACACCTGCTGGAATACCAGACCACCAGCGTAAACGGTAACGGCCACCTTGGTGAGCACGTAAGAAATCAGTGAGATGACCGACAGGATAGTACGGCTCTCCTTGTTGAAGCGGCGCTCCAGGAACTCTGGCATGGTATAAACCATACTACGCGTATAGAAAGGTACGAACACCCAACCCAGAATCAGGATCATCCAACCCTGAATCTCCCAGTGGGCCATAGCCATACCTGATGAAGCACCAGCGCCAGCGAGGCCGATGAGGTGCTCTGAACCAATGTTCGAGGCGAAGATAGATGCACCGATAGCAATCCATGTTGCATCCTTACCACCCAAGAAATAGTCTGCAGAGTTGTTGTTCTTCTGACTGACAACCCACAGCACAATGCCAATAAGCGCAATCGTAAATACGCCAATGACAATCCAATCTAAAAATGCCATAAATAGTAGTTTTTTTAAGTTATTATTGTTTTACTTTCTGTTTTTCCACATCTTGGTCATATCCTCCAAGGTCTTACCCTTTGTCTCGGGCACCATCTTCCATACGAAGAGAGCGGCCAGCAGACAGATGAGACCGTAGAGACCATAGGTGAACCAGTGGCCGAAGTCATCGCCATCAGTGAGGTGCATGTTGAACATGGGCACGAAGGTTGAAGAGACGATGAAGTTGAAAATCCACTGGAAGGCCACAGCAATAGCCACAGCACCGCCACGAATGGTGTTGGGGAATATCTCAGCAATGAGCACCCAGGTGATGGGACCCCATGAGAACATGAACGAGGCAGAGTAAATCAGCAGCGAGGCAGCTGTTACCAACGCCAGACTGTCGTTACCGAAGGTGATAGCCACACCGATGGCACCCAGAGCCATACCCAGCGAACCAGAGATGAGCAGCGGCTTGCGGCCCCACTTCTCTACGGTGAATACAGCTACGAGGGTGAACGAGATATTGATGATACCCATGAATACGGTCAGCATCATAGGATCGTCCATACCCATATCGCCAAAGATACGTGGAGCATAGTACAGCACGGCGTTGATACCTACAGCCTGCTGGAATACTGACAGCATGATACCTACGAAGATACATACGAAGCCATAGGTCATCAGCTTCTCGGTCTTCACCACCATGGTGTCCTTGATGTCCTGCAGAATCTGCTGAGCCTTGCTGCTGCCGTTGATCTTCGACAGGATGCCCAGAGCCTTCTGGTCCTGACCCACGGAAACGAGGTAACGCGGTGTCTCGGGCACGAAGCAGATCAGCAGGGCAAAGAGACCTGCGGGCACTGCCTCAGAACCGAACATATAGCGCCAACCAGTAGTCACCGTCCACTGTGCCTGGGGTGTGATGGCAGCGATGCCCTTACCCATCTCCTCAACGAGGGGCTGGATATGGTCGCCCAGGATGAAGAAGTTCACGAAGTAAACCACCAACTGACCGAAGATAATGGCAAACTGGTTCCAGCTTACGAGCATACCTCTAATATTAGAGGGGGCCACCTCGCCAATGTACATCGGGCAGATAGCAGAAGCCAGACCCACGCCGATACCACCGATCACACGGTAGATGTTGAACATAATCAGCAGCGAGTAGGTAGGTGTGCCATATTCAAACAGCATGAACTCAGGATCCATGCTTCCCAAAGCAGATATAAAGAACAGGATACCTGCAATAATCAGTGACTTCTTACGTCCGAGGTTCGTTGCCAGAAAACCTGAGATGGCTGAACCGATGATACAGCCAATCAGTGCGCTAGCCGATGTGAAACCGTGCCAGCCGTCAGTATAGTCGAAGTCTGCAGCATTCTTGAAGAAAGCCTGAAGACCTTTTTCTGCACCAGAGATGACGGCAGTATCGTAACCGAACAGAAGTCCGCCCAATACTGCTACCATAACAATACTTATCAAGTAGCCTCTGCTACCATTTTCGTTCTGTGCCATAATAATCGATTATTTCGTTGAGAACTTATAGGCAGCGTGGCTGTAGTACTTTTCACCAGGATTCAGCACGGGGCTTGCCCATTCGGGATGGTTGGGGCTGTCAGGATACTTCTGGCTCTCCAGACAAACGCTGACGTGCTGGGGGTACTTCTTACCCAACTTGCGAACCACGTTCTCCTCGCCGTCAACACCCTGGAAGTTACCGCTGTAAACCTGAACGCCAGGCTCGTTGGTAAACATCTCCATGAAGATGCCGGTCTTGGGGCTATAGAGTGAAGCGCAGACCTGAGTTTCGTCGCCATTGGTATTCAGACACCAGTTGTGGTCGTAGCCGTGAGCATTCTTAATCTGATAGTACTCAGAGTGGATGCTGTCGCCTACAGCGTGAGGTGTACGGAAGTCCATAGGAGTGCCCTCAACAGCGAGGATCTTGCCAGTAGGCATATAGCTCTCGTCGCTCTCGGTGAAGTTGTCAGCATTGACATAGAGCACCTGGTCGTATGCAGCGTTCTCCAGGTCGCCAGAGAGGTTGTAGTAGTTGTGGTTGGTCTGGTTGATGATGGTGGGCTTGTCAGTTTCAGCCTCCCAAGTAATATCCAGTGTGTTGCCATTCACAATCTTATAAGTGGTGACAGCCGTCACAGTGCCAGGGAATCCGTTCTCGCCGTCCTCAGCCACGATGGTCAGCTTCAGTGTCTGATCGTCAATCTGCTCAGCCTTGTAAACCTGGTTCATCCAACCTGTGTCGCCACCTCCGTGCAGACAGTGGTCACGTCCGTCGTGTTTGTCGTTCTGCTTCAACTGGATGGTGTCGCCATTCAGCACGAAACGACCCATGTTGATACGGTTGGCATAGCGGCCTACGCTTGAGCCGTAGTCAGTCGTCTTCTCCATGTACTGGGCAATGTTGTCGAAGCCCAGGACGACATCCACCAGCGAGTCGTTCTTGTCGGGTACCATCAGCGATACCACACGTCCGCCGTAGTTGGTGATGCATACTTCCATGCCCTTGTCGCCTTTCAGCGTGTAGAGCTTCACGGTGTCACCATTGACAACGGTGTCAAACTTGGCAGGGTTAAGGCCCGAAGCCGTTAATTCTTGTGCGGCAGGCATGGGGTCGCACGACATCATTGTGAATGCCATCATGGCACTCAAACCCAAGAAAGATGCTTTAAATGCTTTCATTGTTGTTTTCGGGGTTAAAAATTAAACTTTTAGTTATTGTTTCGAAATTTGGGTGTAAAGTTACAACTTTTTCATGAATCTACCAAATTAATTGGTAAGTATTTTACGTTAAAGGTGTAATTTTAACACAAAAGATGCCTTCCTTCGTCTTTCTGAAGAGAAAAATGCATGTCAACGCCGTCAACATTTGGTGGAATGAAAAATATGTTGTACCTTTGCAGGCGTATGAAACAGATTGTAGTCAAAGACAGTGAATTGAGTCGTGCTGCGATGGAGGGTATGGATGCCTTCCTGCAGGTGTTTATCGACGCCCTGCGCCAGGCTGTGGGTGGTGAGCCTACTGCTGAGACGATGCAGGATTTGAATGCCGACCAGATGACGCTGCTCTGCTGGGATACGTTACATCAGGAGGTGATGGACGGTGGTTTTATCCAGTTGATACACAACGGTTATGGTCCCTTTATCTTCAAGAATCCCTTTGCCAAGGCTCTGAACAAGTTATGGCACATGCGCGACCTCTCGAAGATGCTCTACGAGGTACACACCTTATGGCTCGAACACCGTGAGGCTCTCGAGGCCGAATGCTCCGACGAGGCGTTTATGGCACTCTTCGAGCAGTATCCTCAGTTCGACGACTATGACGACATGTTCGTTGAGAACGAAGAGCAATGGACGGAGCAGATAGCCCGTTATGTGGACAACAACATTGAAAAATTTGCAGTGATAGAATGAACAAGCAACAAGAGGAACTCCGTAAGAAGAGTCCCGTACAGATAAAAAACAGGAAGGCGTCGTTCGAATACTTCTTCATCGAGGAGTTTACGGCAGGCCTTGTGCTCACGGGTACTGAGATCAAGTCTATCCGTGCTGGCAAGGCCTCGCTGGTCGATACCTACTGCACCATTATCCGTGGTGAGCTGTGGGTCAAGGGCATGAGCATCAGTCCCTATTTCTACGGTTCCTATAACAACCACGAACAGAAGCGCGACCGAAAGTTGCTGCTCACCCGACGCGAGATCAACCGTCTGGAGAGCGCCACCAAGCAGACGGGCTACACCATTGTGCCCACACTGGTTTTTATCGATGAAAACGGACGAGCCAAGATGGATCTGGCACTCTGTAAGGGTAAGAAAGCTTTCGACAAGCGTCAGACCCTGAAGGAAAAAGAAGACCGCCGCGAGATGGATCGCGCCATGAAGGTTTACAAATGATACGCAACGAAATACAAAAACGAGTACTTGTGTTGGATGGCGCCATGGGAACCGTCATCCAGGAGTACGGACTTCAGGAACAGGACTTCAGGAAAGGCTTTTTCGAAGAGATGCCGGGTCAGATGAAAGGCAATAACGACGCCTTGAACCTGACGCGCCCTGACGTGATTCAGGATATCTTTGAACGCTATCTGAAGGCTGGTGCCGACATCATCTCTACCAACACGTTCAACGCCCAGCGCATCTCACAGGCCGATTATCACCTGCAGGACTTTGCCAAGCAGATGAACATCTCCTCGGCCCGCATGGCTCGTGAAGCTGCCGACCGCTATTCCACGCCCTCTCATCCACGCTTTGTGGCAGGCTCCGTAGGTCCTACCAACAAGACCTGCTCTATGTCGCCCGACGTGTCTGACCCTGCCCGAAGGGAGCTGACCTACGATGAGCTCTATGACGCTTATCTGGAGCAGATGGAAGGCCTGATAGAGGGTGGGGTGGACGTTATTCTCATCGAGACCATCTTCGACTCGCTCAATGCAAAGGTCGCAGTCGATGCTGCCGTCCATGCCCGTGGTGAGCGCGATATCCCCATCATGCTGAGTGTAACCATCAGCGATGCTGCCGGTCGTACGCTGAGCGGCCAGACGCTCGATGCCTTCCTGGCCAGCGTGTCGTCGTTCCCAATCTTCAGTATCGGACTGAACTGCTCGTTCGGAGCCCGTCAGATGAAACCCTATCTGAAAGAGCTGGCCCGTCGTGCTCCCTATTATATCAGTGCCCATCCCAATGCAGGTCTGCCCAACTCGTTGGGACTTTACGATGAGACCCCTGAGACTATGGCGCCACAAATAGCCGAATTCATCGACGAAGGACTGGTGAATATCGTGGGTGGCTGCTGTGGCACAACCCCCGATTTCATCGCAAAATATGTGCCGCTGACTCAAGGCAAGCAGCCTCACCAGCCAGCGCCGAAGTCTGAAAGCATGCTGTTGAGCGGTCTCGACTTATTAGAGATCAAATCACCCTTCACCCTTCACCAATCACCCTTCACCAACATCGGCGAACGCTGTAACGTGGCAGGCTCGCGCAAGTTCCTGAGACTCATCAAGGAGCGCAACTACGAGGAGGCGCTGCAGATAGCCCGCAAACAGGTGGACGATGGTGCACTGGTCATCGACATCAATATGGACGATGGTCTGCTCGATGCCAAGGCCGAGATGGTGACGTTCCTCAACCTCATCGCCTCAGAGCCTGAGATAGCCCGCGTGCCTGTGATGATTGACTCCAGTAAATGGGATGTTATCATGGCAGGACTGAAGTGCATGCAGGGCAAGAGCATCGTCAACAGCATATCGCTGAAAGAGGGCGAGGAAGTGTTCCTCAGTCATGCTCGCGATGTGCTGCGCATGGGTGCTGCCGTGGTGGTGATGTGCTTCGACGAACAGGGACAGGCCACCACCTACGAGCGTCGCATCGAGATAGCACAGCGTGCCTATCGCCTGCTGACCGAGCAGGTAGGCTTCCCTCCGCAGGACATTATTTTCGACCCCAACGTGCTGGCCATAGCCACAGGTATGGAGGAGCACAATGCCTACGCCCTCGACTTCATCCGTGCCACAGAATGGATTCGTAAGCACCTCCCTGGTGCTCATGTCAGCGGTGGTGTCAGCAACCTGTCGTTCTCGTTCCGAGGCAACAACTATCTGCGTGAGGCCATGCATGCCGTCTTCCTTTATCATGCCATTCAGAAAGGTATGGACTTCGGTATTGTAAACCCCTCTGCGAAAGTTACTTATGATGATATACCAAAAGAACAGCTCAAACTGATTGAGGACGTTGTTTTAAACCGTCATCCTGAGTCTGCCGACCAGCTTATGGGTCTTGAAGATACTGCTCAGAAAACCGATGAAACGGGCGAAATCCGAGTGCTCAGTTTAGAGGAGCGACTGCAGGAAGCTCTCATCAAAGGCATCAGTACCAACCTCGAGGCCGACCTTCAGGAAGCCCTTGGAAAATACCCTCGTGCCGTCGATATCATCGAGGGGCCTTTGATGGCTGGCATGAACGAGGTGGGCCGTCGTTTCGGCGAAGGTAAGATGTTCCTGCCCCAGGTGGTCAAGACGGCACGTACCATGAAGCAGGCCGTTGAGATTCTGCAGCCTGCCATCCAAACCTCCAACCTCAAACCTCAAACCTCCAGCCGTAAGATCCTCCTTGCTACTGTCAAGGGCGACGTGCACGACATTGGCAAGAATATCGTGGGTGTCGTCATGGCCTGCAACGGCTATCAGGTCATCGACCTCGGCGTCATGGTGCCTGCAGAGCAGATTGTGCAGAAAGCCCGTGAGGAGCAGGTTGATATGATAGGCCTCTCAGGACTGATAACCCCCAGCCTCGAAGAGATGGTCAACGTAGCGCGTGAGTTGGAGAAAGCAGGACTGAACATCCCCATTATGATTGGCGGTGCCACCACCAGCGAGCTCCATGTGGCCCTGAAGATTGCGCCCGTCTATGGCGGTCCTGTGGTATGGCTGAAAGATGCCTCGCAGAACCCCTTGGTAGCCCAGCGCCTCATGGCCGATGCCACCCTCTACTCACAGGAACTGGATAAGGAATACGCACAGATGCGCGAACATTATCAAGAACAGCAGCGACAGCTGCTATCGCTCGAAGAAGCAAGAAAAAGGAAAAATAAACATTAGAATACGGTGATACGAAATTTGATATTTGACCTTGGAGGTGTGGTCATTACGTTAGACCAGATGCAGTCTGTGAGACGTTTTGAGGCCTTGGGACTGAAAGATGCTGAGTTGCGACTCAATGCCTATACACAGGAAGGCATCTTCGGCGATTTGGAAGGCGGGCGTATCGATGCAGAGACTTTCCGTATGGAGTTAAGTAAGCTCACAGGTCGTGAGGCTACCCACGAGGAGTGTGCCTTTGCTTGGCAGGGGTATGCCAAAGAGGTGCCAGCCCGCAATCTCGATGCGTTAGTGCGTCTGCGTCAGCAAGGCTATCGACTCATCCTGCTCTCCAACACCAATCCATATATGATGGAATGGGTAAATTCCTCCGATTTTGACGGTCGAGGCCATAGTATCACCTATTATTTCGATGCGATGTACCTTAGTTATCAGATGCAGCTGATGAAACCTTCGCAGGACATCTTCCACCGCGTACTGATGACCGAGCAGGTATCGCCATCCGAATGTCTGTTTATCGACGATGGCCCCCGCAATGTGGCGGCTGCAAGTCAGATGGGCATTCGTACGTTCTGTCCTGAGAACGGTGCTGATTGGACACAAGAAATTTACGAATATCTGAAATGAGAAAACTATTTTTATTATTAGCCTTGATGCTGACCCTAAGTGTCAGCGCACAACCGAAGAGAGAGTTCCGCGGAGC
>Ga0310690_10001907_pt1 | contig 35734 bp, 31 predicted proteins | sample AusTroGonzalo_MG_2_FD_207661 | JGI IMG/M metagenome (GOLD analysis project Ga0310690, IMG submission 207661) | Bovine rumen microbial communities from tropical cattle in Woodstock, Queensland, Australia - Gonzalo_04 (v2) (version 2) | ecosystem: Host-associated > Mammals > Digestive system >...
AAGGATACTGACAGTTCCGGAGTTAAGCCTAAACTACCAGGCAACAAGTCGACGCCCACGTAAGAAATACTACCGGGATAGCATGCACATACGCCCGCATTCAAGGTTATTCCCTGTCCATTGGCTAAACCCCAGCTCCAACCGACGGTTAAATCGGCAAGAAAGACTTGGAAAGCAAGCCCTTCACCGAAAAAAGGAAATGCGCTGAAACGTAAACCGGAAGTCAGTGTGCTTTTGCGGGGGAACCAGTAGGCCTGCGCCTCGGCAAAGATTCGTCCTGCACAAACTGCTTTTCCGAGTGCGCCCACAAACACGCCGGCGCCACCGCCCACATAGAACTTCTCATTGAACATGTATCCATGGGAGGTCTCAATGGCATTCCAAAGGAGACCTATGTTTGTATAAGAGACATTGGCTTTATAACCTTTCGACCTATAAGCGGGGATGGTTTCCTGCGCACCGGCGCTCACTATAACAGACAAAAGCGTAACCAAAGTTAATACAATCTTCTTCATATCAACAATACTTTTTGGGGCACGAAGGTAGACAATAATTTATTAACTTTCAAAGCAGATTATACCAAAAGAATAATGCTTTGGCCGAAAAAGATATTTTCGGAATGAGCATATTCTTTTGTATCTTTGCACCGGACAAAGGTGTATTCGCTTCGTGCCGAAGCAATCTCAAAAGGGAAGCCGGTGAAAGTCCGGAACTGTGCCCGCAGCTGTGAACTCCTTAACGGTCCGGTAACCATGCCATTGAAAGAGATTCTTCACTTCGTTCAGAATGACAGGAGTCCTTTCGAGAAGGCGCCGCGCCGGGAGCAGTCAGAAGACCTGCCTTGTCAAGTTTAACGTAGGGGCTCGGGGACAAGCTTCGGTATAAACGCTACATAATCTTATGAAAAAAGCATTCTTGCTTTTGCTTTGCGGTGCGTTCGCATTCTGTGCGTGCCAGAAGGACCGCGTTCCTTCAAAGGATTCCACGCTTGACGGCATGGCCGTAGACGTATCCTTCATTTCCACATCGGCCCAGAAACTGTTTGTCCTGAACGAGGGCGGCATGGGCTCCAACAATTCCACGCTGGATTTCCTGCGTTTTTCTGACGGCAAGTACATCACCGGTGCGTTCAAGGAGATGAACCCGGAGATTGCTGCAGGTCTGGGTGACGTGGGAAACGACATTGCCATTCACGGAGAGGAAGCCTGGATTGTGGTGAACAATTCGGGTATCGTGGAGGTGATATCGGCCTATGAAGAGACGGAGATAGCCGCCATTAAGGTGCCTACACCGCGTAACATCGCTTTTGACAACACGTATGCCTATGTCACTTCCTGGGCGGGGGCTTATGTGACCTATGGCGCCGACTACTCCGTGGCAGACTCCAAGAATCCCAAGGGACAGGTCTATCGCATCAACCTAAGCACCAAGAAGGTGGAAGGTTCAGTTGAAGTGGGTTATCAGCCGGAAGGCATCGCATGCTATAACGGAAAACTGTACGTGGCCAACTCCGGCGGCATTGCCAGCCAGCTGCCGCCTACCTATTCCTATGACAATACGGTGAGCGTCATCGATGCCGCTTCCTTTAAGGTGGAAAAGACCGTGGAAGTGCAGGTGAACCTCAAAAATGTCTATTCCGACGGCACCGGCAATATCTATGTCACCACGCTGGGCAATTACTGGGATATCCATTCCGGGCTATACATGCTCAAAGCCGCCGCGCCCGAGCAGGTGAACTGGGTTGCCGATTATGTGAGCGTATCTGCTCTTTGCGGTGACACGGTGTACTGCATCGGCACCGACAGCGAATATGACTGGAGCGGCGCACCCCACACTTACAGCGCGTGGTCCGTTACCGGCGGCACCAAAAAGGCGCTTTCGCTTACCCTAACGGAGACTACGCCTTACGGCCTGGCCGTACTGGATGCCGATACCTTCCTGCTGGGTGATGCCGGCGACTACTTCAACCCCGGCACCGTATCCTGTTATTATAAAGGTACCAAGCGCTGGAATGTAACGGCCGGCGTGTGCCCCGGTCACTTCGCCCTCTATTAGTGCGGCGGAAAGGGCTCATATCCTTTTTGTTGATACTGTCTGTTTCCTGGCCGGCTTTAGGCCAGGAAACAGATACTTTATCGGCCTCCAGGCTCTTCGCCGTGAAGAACCGTCCTGTGGTGAAGGCGACCGAAGGGGTGGTCATCCCCCAATTACCGTCGGCCCCCACGCAGGTGGCGGGCATCCTGAGCCGCTTTACGGGGGTTCAGGTGAAGGACTATGGCGGCGTGGGCGGACTCAAGACCGTGAATGTGCGCAGCCTGGGCAGCGAACACGTGGGCATTTTCCTGGACGGGATCCAGATTGAGAATGCCCAGAACATGCAGGTGGACCTGGGGCGGTTTTCCACGGATATGCTGGGCCTGGTTACCCTGTACAACGGGCAAAAAACCAGCCGCCTGCAGACGGCCCGGGAATATGCGGCCGGCGCCGCAGTCTATCTGGACACGGACAACTACCACTTTTTTCCGGACGGTGGACGCGTCCGCCTGAAGGGTGGTTCCTTCGCCACGGTCAACCCTTCCGTCACCTGGAAAAAAGAACTGGTGCCGTTTCTGTATCTTAGAGTGAACGGAGAATTCCTGACCAGCAACGGCAAATATAAGTATCCCTGCTTTGACACCACGCTGGTGCGGGAGAACGGAGACATCCTTTTCCTGCGGCTGGAAGCGCAGCTGTCCAGGTGGTATCATCGCGGGAACTGGAATATCCACGTATACACCTACGGGTCCGAACGGGGATTCCCAGGCCCGGTGATCCGCCGCGCGCAGGGCTTTCCCTTCAGCGCCGAAAGGCAGGCCGACCAGGACCTCTTCGTCCAAGGCCGATGGACGCAGGACTGGACAGACCGCTACGCCACTTCCGTCCGGTTCAAATACGCCAACAGCTATACGCACTACAATACGCACCCGGAAAAGAACCCGATGGCGCTGCCCTATGACCTGCATTACCGGCAGCAATCGGCCTATCTGTCCCTGGCGCAGTCCCTTATCCTGGCTTTCCCCTGGACGGTGGATTTCGCCACTGATGTCCAGTATGCCGGCCTCAACTCCGATATGGGGCAGTTTGTCACGCCCCGACGGCTCACTTTCACCGGCGCCCTGGCTTCCAAGCTGGCCTGGGACCGGTTCCGCACGGCGGCCTCCCTGGTGTATACGGGAGCGTGGGACTGGTTTAAAACGCCAGAGGCCGGCGGTTGGTCCAGCGAAGACCGCTACCGCGATGCCTGGATGCCGTCCCTTTCCCTCTATTATGCGCCCTGGCCGTGGCTGGAGGTGAGCGCCTTTGCCAAACGCACTTATCGGCTGCCGTCCTTCAACGACCTGTATTACAGCCTGATGGGTAACGCCCGCCTTTCGCCTGAATCGGCCACGCAGTTCGGGGCCGATGTTCATTTTTCCGGACGCTCCAAAGCATGGTCCTGGGCCCTTCGGCTTAGCCCGTACTACAACCGCGTATCGGACAAAATCGTGGCCATCCCTACATCCTCGCAGTTCCGCTGGACCATGCTGAACATCGGCAAAGTGGATGTGACGGGACTGGACGTCAAGGCCGAGGCCGGTTATGAAGGCGTGTCCTTTGGCGTGAACGCGGTGCTCCGGTACACGTATCAGCGGGCACTGGACCACAGCACGCCCGGCAGCCAGACCTGGGGCAACCAGATTCCCTATATCCCGCTTCACAGCGGCAGTATCGGCCTCACTTTCCGCCTGGACGAATGGTACCTGAACTGGGATACCATGCTCACCGGTGAGCGTTGGTCCCGCAGCGCCAATACGGCCGATTATTACGTGGTGCCCTGGAGCTCCAGCGATGTCTCCTTGTCACGAAAGTTCCGACAGTTTACGGCAGGTATTGCCTGCAAGAATATATTCAACCGGTCCTATGAGATTGTCCAGGGCTATCCCATGCCGGGGTTCAATTGGATGCTTTCTGTAGAATATAATTGGTAATACTATGTTACTGAGTCTTTTATATGTTTTGATTTCTGGAATTGCCCTCCCCGTTGGAGGCATTCAGATGCAGTATCTGTGGCGCAACCAGCTGGGCGACGTCTACAGCCTGGGCCTCGGCAGTGCCGCCTGCCTGGGCGCAGCAGCCGCCACCATGAGTGGCTGGTGTTCCCTTACCGTGGGCAGCTTTGTGTGTACCCTTATCTGCACGCTTATCTGCTTTTTTGTCACGCTTAAAGTGAACACCCAGCAGCTGATTACTTTCGGAATCCTGTTCGGCACCTTTATCGGCTCCCTGGGTACCATCGTGGTGACCAATGCCCCTAATGGGGATTTGTTGAAGCAGTATTATCTTTGGGGCGCCGCCAACTTCCGGCTGGAGGGCGTGACCACGGGAGACATCATCTTCTCGTTGGTCCTGTTTGGCGTAGGTATGTTCGCCGCCCTGTCGCAAGCGGGCCTGCTCACCCGGCACTTCCAGGAGCAGACGGAAATATCGGCCTGGGGCAAAGCCCTGCTGCTACTGGCCATCATGTGCCTGGTCACCAGCGCCGTGAGCATCTGCGGCCCCATCGGCTTCATCTCTCTGGGCGTGCCCAACCTGAGCCGTCTCATCTGCAAGAACAAGGACATCCGCGCACACTATCTCATCAGCAGCGCCATGGGCGTGGGACTCCTCCTCATCACCTACCTGGTGGTGCAGTACGTGAACTTCGGCATCTACCTGCCCGTAAGCGCAACGATGGCCATCATTGCGTTGCCGCTGATGGCACTCATCTTCCTGCGTTCGCCTAAAGCACAGTAATGCGCCTCAACGCCTCTGCGATAGTGCCAGGCTTTGGCACAAGCATTAAATAACTGACTATAAGCACATTACATAACAACCTTCAGCCCGAACTCCTATTTAAAGAGGGGTTCGGGCTGGCGTCTTTTTTCAAGTGTCTGTAAATGAGACGATTACAAAAACGCCTCAGCCCGAAGATGCGAACTATGTATGACGAAGCCTACATCAACCACCCGCTCATGTCCTGGCCGGCGGCGGTGGCGTGGCGGATTTCGGTGGAGGAGATGGTCACCAGCGGGGCGTCAAGTAAGGTAATTTTGTAATTGGGGTTTTCCCGCAACAGGCGGGCTTTGTCGTGGCCGCGGTGGTAGCCCTTGCGGGGGAAGACCACTACGCCGTAATCCAGCAGGATGCGCTCGTGATAGCGCCAGCCGGCGAAATTGGCCAGGTTGTCGGCGCCGATTACCAGCGTGAAATCGTTCTGAGGCTCCAATTCCCGGAGCGTGTCCAGCGTGCGGATGGTGTACTGCGGCGGGGTCATCTTGAGTTCGATGTCCAGCAGTTTCACTTTCAGTTCCGGGTGGCGGGCAACAGCAGCCACGGCGGCGTCGAAGCGGTCCTGGCCGGCTGGCAGCGAGTGCGTCTGCTTGAAAGGATTCTGCGGCGTAACCACCAGATACACCAGGTCGAATCCCGCTTTCTGGGTAAGGAAACGGATGATGGCCAAGTGACCCTTGTGCAGCGGATTGAAACTGCCACTGTAAACGGCGACGTTCATACCGGGCAAATTTACGAATTTTTCGTATATTTGTACAATTGCAACTACTAAGAAACCTATGCCTGGCAAAGTTCTCATCTTTTCGGCCCCGTCCGGTAGCGGGAAAAGCACCATCGTAGGCCATATCCTGGCCCGTCACCCGGAGGTTGAATTCTCTGTGAGCGCCACTTCACGCCCGCCGCGCGGCACCGAACAGGACGGCGTGGAATACCTTTTTTACACGGCCGATGTTTTCCGTGCCCTGGTGGCCGATGATAAATTCGTGGAATATGAAGAAGTATATCCGGACCGCTTTTACGGCACCCTCAAAAGCGAGGTGAACCGCATCTGGGCCAAGGACCACGTCATCATCTTCGACGTGGATGTCAAAGGCGGCGTATCGCTCAAGAAATACTTTGGGGACGCGGCGTTGTCGGTGTTCATCCAGGCTCCTTCCGTGGAGGAACTGCGCAAACGGCTCATCGCCCGCGCCACAGATCCCATGGACGCCATCGAGACGCGCGTGGCCAAGGCCGCCGAGGAAATGACCTATGCGCCCCAGTTTGACAAAGTGCTGGTGAACGATGATTTGGAAACCGCCCTCAATGAGGCGGAAATGCTGGTAGATTCTTTTTTAAACAACTGATATGAAACGAATTACCTTATCCCTTACGCTGCTGGCCGTCCTGGCCGGGAGCGCTATGGCCGCACCCGCCGAGGAAGCCCGCCTGCTGCGCTTCCCCGCCACCAACGGCACCGATGTGGCATTCACTTACGCCGGAGACCTCTGGACCGTCCCCATCCAGGGCGGCGAGGCCCGCAGGCTCACTTCCCACATCGGCTTTGAAATCTTTGCCCGTTACTCCCCCGACGGAAAGTCCATCGCCTTCACCGGCGAGTACGACGGCAACCGTGAGGTTTACCTGATTCCCGCCAAGGGCGGCGAGCCCGTGCGCCTCACCTACACCGCCACCAACCCCCGCGACGACCTGGGAGACCGCATGGGACCCAATAATATGGTGATGACCTGGAGCCCGGACGGTAAAAAGATCGTGTTCCGCAACCGCATTGAGGACGGCTTCTCGGGTCTCCTCTGGACGGTTTCCCCGGAGGGTGGCATGCCTTCCCGCATTCCCCTGCCGGAAGGCGGCTTCTGCAGCTATTCCCCGGACGGCAAGAAACTGGCCTACAACCGCGTGATGCGCGAATTCCGCACCTGGAAATACTACCGCGGCGGCATGGCCGACGATATCTGGATCTATGACCCCAAGGCCAAGAAAGTGACCAATATCACGGAAAACGACGCCCAGGACATCTTCCCCATGTGGGTAGGAGAAGAAATCTTCTATGCCAGCGACCGGGACATGACCATGAACCTGTTCGCCTACAACACCCGCACCGGAGAAACGGAGAAAGTGACCCACTTCAGGGATTACGACGTCAAGTTCCCCTCTACCGACGGCAAAACCATCGTCTTTGAAAACGGCGGCTGGCTCTACAGGCTGGATCCCGCCACCCGCGCCTGCACCAAAATCCCCGTCACGTTGGCCTCGGACGACGTTTACGGCCGCACGGAGCGCCGCGTCCTGGAGGCCGATGACATCACCGCCACCAGCGCCGCCCCCGACGGTTCCCGCATGGTGATCACCGCCCGCGGTGAGGTCTTCGACGTACCCGTCGGCAAAGGCGTTACCCGCAATCTCACCCGCAGCTCCAATTCCAATGACCGCGACGCAGCCTGGAGCCCCGACGGCAAGTGGATCGCCTGGATTGGCGACGCCACCGGAGAGACCGAAATCTACCTCTACGACGTCCAGGCCAACAGCGTGAAGCAGCTCACCAAGGGCACGGACACCTACATCCGCAGCCTGCGCTGGGCCCCTGACAGCAAGCACATTTACTACACCGACCACAAGAACCGCTTCATGGAAGTGGACCCCGTTGCCGGTAACCGCCGCTCCGTGATGGAGAATCCCGAGGCCGAATTCCGCATGGTGGACATCTCCCCGGACAGCAAGTGGATCGCCTACACCCGGCCCGCCAAAAACGAAATGGACATCGTGTACATCCGCAGCCTGGAAAGCGGTAAGGAATATCCCGTGACGGAGCGCTGGTACAACAGCGGCAGCCCGCGATTCAGCGCCGACGGCAAATACCTCATCTTCACCAGCGACCGGGACCTGAATCCCCAGTACAGCCGCATCGAATGGAACTATTCCTACCAGGACATGAGCGGCGCCTACATGGCCCTGCTGGCCAAGGACACCCCTTCCCCGCTCATCGCCAAGGATCCCGAGGTAAAGATGGACAAGGCCGATAAGAAAGAGGACAAGAATGCCGACAAGACCACCAACGTGGACCCCGACGGCCTTATCGACCGCATAGTGAAGCTGCCCGTCAAGGGACGCAGCTTCTACAGCGACGAAGGCAAACTGTGGTATCTGGGCAAAGGCGGCACCCGCGTGTACGATTTCGCCACCGGCGAGGACAGCGAATGCACCGACGCCTCCATGTGGCCCGTCGCCGGCACCAAGAAGGCCATCTTCCGCAAGGGCGGCAACGTGTACGTAGCCAACATCGGCCCCAAGGTGGCCCTCAAGGACAAGGCCGACCTGTCCAACCTGGTCACCTACATTGACTATTCCCAGGAATGGGCCCAGCTGTACGACGAAGTATGGCGTGCCTTCCGGGATGGTTACTACCTGGAAAACATGCACGGACGCGACTGGAAGGCCGTCAAGGCCCAGTATGAGGTACTCCTGCCCTATGCCCGCACCCGCCTGGACGTGAACTACATCATCGGAGAAATGATTGGCGAAGTGGCTTCCGGTCACTGCTACGTATCGCCCGGGGAATATCCCAAGCCGGAACGCGTGGACATGGGCCTGCTGGGTGCCGAATTCTCCAAGGTGAAGGACGGCTTCCGCATCGACAAAATCCTGGAGGGCGCCACTTATCGGCCTGAATTACGTTCCCCGCTCACCGAACCCGGCCTGGGCGTGAAGGAAGGTGACGTAATCACCGCCATCGACGGAGTCTCCCTCAAGGACGTGGACAACATCTACCAGCAGCTCATCGGCAAGGCCGGCGTACTCACGGAACTCACCGTGGGCGGCAATAAGGTGGTGGTAAAACCCATTGCCGATGAAGGCCCGCTGTACCATTACGCCTGGGTGATGAAGAACATCCGCACCGTGGAGAAGCTCTCCGGCGGCCGGGTGGGCTACATTTACATCCCGGACATGGGCCGGGAAGGCCTGAACGAATGGGCCCGTTACTACTATCCCCAGCTGGACAAGGAAGCCCTTATCATCGACGACCGCGCCAACGGCGGCGGCAATATCTCGCCCATGATTATCGAGCGCCTGCAGCGCCATGCCTACCGCCTCACCATGCGCCGTGGCTCCACCCTCACCGGCACCATCCCCGAGGGCACGCACACCGGTCCCAAGGTACTCCTTATCAACAAGTACTCGGCCAGTGACGGAGACCTCTTCCCCTGGAGCTTCAAGGCTAATAACCTGGGTACTGTCATCGGCACGCGTACCTGGGGCGGCATCGTGGGTATCAGCGGTCCCCTGCCCTATGTAGACGGCACCGACGTACGCGTCCCGTTCTTCACCAACTACGACGCCGCCACCGGTGAGTGGATTGTGGAGAACCATGGCGTAGACCCCGACATCCTGCTGGACAACGATCCCATCCAGGAAGAAAAGGGTGTGGACCAGCAACTGGAAAAAGCCGTCCAGGTGGCTCTGGAACAGCTGAAAGACCGCAAACCCCTGCCCGGTGTTCCCGCACCCCGCACCTTCAAGGATCTAGGATTACCTGAGACATGGTGATGAAAATGTGCCACCATTTTCATTAATAAATTATTTCAGTATTGCACGATTTTTGCTATATTTGTGGACTGGAAAATTCATATTAATTTCTAATTATAATTATGGTTTCTTACAAAGAATTAGGTCTTGTTAACACCCGCGAGATGTTCAAGAAGGCCGTTGCCGGCGGTTACGCCATCCCCGCTTTCAATTTCAACAACATGGAGCAGCTCCAGGCCATCATCCAGGCCTCTGCCGAGACCAAGAGCCCCGTTATCCTCCAGGTCTCCAAGGGTGCCCGTAACTACGCCAACCAGACCCTCCTGCGCTACATGGCACAGGGCGCTGTGGAGTATGCCAAGGAACTGGGCTGGCAGAATCCCCAGATTTGCCTGCACCTGGACCACGGTGACAGCTTCGAAACCTGTAAGAGCTGCGTGGACATGGGCTTCAGCTCCGTGATGATCGACGCCTCCTCCCTGCCCTATGAGGAGAACATCGCCCTCACCAAGAAAGTGGTGGACTACGCTCATCAGTACGATGTGACCGTAGAGGCCGAACTTGGCGTGCTGGCCGGTGTGGAAGACGAAGTCTCCGCCGCCGAGAGCCACTACACCAAGCCCGAGGAAGTCATCGATTTCGCCACCCGTACCGGTTGCGATTCCCTGGCCATCTCCATCGGCACTTCCCACGGTGCTTACAAGTTCACTCCCGAACAGTGCACCCGTGACCCCAAGACCGGCAAGCTGGTTCCCCCGCCGCTGGCTTTCGACGTCCTGCACGAGATTGAGAAGAAGCTCCCCGGCTTCCCCATCGTTCTCCACGGCTCCTCTTCCGTTCCCCAGGAATACGTTGACATCATCAACGAACTGGGCGGCAAACTTCCCGATGCAGTGGGTATCCCCGAGGAACAGCTGCGCGAAGCCTCCAAGAGCGCCGTTTGCAAGATCAACATCGACTCCGACTCCCGTCTGGCCATGACCGCTGCCATCCGCAAGGTCTTCCACGACAAACCCGGCGAGTTCGACCCCCGCAAGTACCTGGGTCCCGCCCGTGACGAGATGAAGAAGCTCTACATTCACAAGATTGTGAACGTGCTGGGCTCCAACGGCAAGGCCGAATAAGGCTTAACGTTTTGCAACAAAAAATCCGACTCTCGCAATGAGAGTCGGATTTTTTTAGTCTTTGACAGGTCCCAGCACGGCTGAATGCATGTTTTGGGCGTTTTCCTGCACGCAGCCGTGCTTCGGAGGGTTATGAGTTGGTTTCCGGCAGCAGCCAGCGACGGACATTACAACCCACGTAGTTACCTATAACAATAATAGGGTAATACCACAGGATGGCGTTGTCCCATTTCCAGGCGGCCACCAGGTAAACAACATCGGCAATGGAGTGGTAGAAGCCGCAAACGATAAAGAGCGGCACACCGAAGAGGACGGGGACGATGGATTTGGAACTGCGGTAAAGCCACACGGACAGGTCGATGATGAGACCGCAGCCCAGGGCGCGAAGGAAGCTGCGCCAGGGGCCTTGTGCCAGTCGGCCGGCCACCACGGTTTGGGCGCGGGCGGTCATTTCACCGCCGATAGAAACCACAACCAAGCCCAGTGCCAGGCAACCCACTACATTCCACAGCCAGATTTTGGCCAGTGCCGGAATGTCTGTCATTACGCCGGCCTTACCGGTGTACAGAAGCATGCCCGAAAGCACTACGCCCACCAGGCCGAAAGCAAAGATGATGGCGCCGGGCAAGCCTCCAAGGGCCAGGTAACCGCAAGCGCCAAGGCCGATCATAAGGCCGGCCATCAGGGATTGTCTGTCTGCAAGAGTCATGGTTCAGGATTTTACTTTCCAAAGTTAAGGAAAAATTGTAACTTTGCAGACCTTAAAATAGAATAAATGGGACGTATTATCTTAACGGGCGACCGCCCTACCGGCAAACTCCATCTGGGACACTATGTAGGGTCCCTCCGCAACCGCGTGATTCTGCAGAACGAAGGCAACTATGACCGCATGTTTGTGTTCATCGCCGACGTGCAGGCTCTTACCGACAATGCCGACAATCCGGAGAAGGTTCGCCAGAACATCATAGAAGTGGCCCTGGACTATCTTTCCTGCGGCCTGGACCCCGAGAAAGTGACGCTGTTCATCCAGAGCCAGGTTCCCCAGCTGCATGAGATGACCCAGTTCTTCTCCAATCTGGTAACAGTACAGCGCCTGCAGCGCAATCCCACCGTGAAGGCCGAAATGGCCATGCGCGGCTTCAATGGGGAAACGGAGAATGACAACCAGCGCGGTCTTCCCGTGGGCTTTTTCACCTATCCCATCTCCCAGGCGGCCGATATTTGCTTCTGCAAAGCCACCACCGTTCCTGCCGGAGAAGACCAGGAACCCATGCTGGAGCAGTGCCGTGAGATTGTGCGCAGCTTCAACACCACTTACAAATGTGACGTGCTGGTAGAGCCGGAAATCCTGCTCCCCTCCAACCTGGTATGCCGCCGCCTGCCCGGTACGGATGGCAAGGCCAAGATGTCCAAGTCCCTGGGCAACTGCATCTACCTGTCCGACGACGCCAAAACTATGGAGCAGAAGGTCAAGGGCATGTTCACAGACCCCGGACACCTGCGCGTGGAAGACCCCGGCAAGGTGGAGGGCAATACCGTATTCACTTATCTGGATGCTTTCTGCGAGCCCGGAGACTTTGCCAAATACTGGCCGGAGTACGCCAACCTGGACGAACTCAAGGACCACTATCGTCGCGGCGGCCTGGGAGACATGAAGTGCAAGAAATTCCTCATCAACGTGCTCAATGACCGTCTGGATCCCATCCGTGCCCGCCGCCACATGTTCGAACAGGACATCCCCGGCGTGTACGAAATCCTTTGCAAAGGCTCCGAAGCCGCCCGCGAGGTAGCCGGGCAAACGCTCCATGAGATGAAGGACGCCATGCAAATCAACTACTTCGACGACGCAGCCCTCATTGCGGAACAAGCCGCGAAGTACAGGCAATAATTCCCCTCCAAAAAAACCGACCCTCGCAATGAGAGTCGGTTTTTTGATTATTGCTCATCGGGACCCTGGTCCTGAGGACCGGGCTGAGGGCCGCCGCCGAAGGGGCCCTGAGGGCCACCCTGGAACGGGCCTTGAGGACCGCCCTGAGGGCCACCGGCCTGCTGACCGGCCTGGTACATCTTCTCGAAAGCTTTGTTCAGGGCCTCGGAGTAGCGGTCGATATCGGCCAGGTTCTGGGCCTTGACGGCTTCTTTCAGGAGGTTGCAGTTGGATTCCACCTCGGCCTTGATGTCGGCGGGCACTTTGTCACCGTTCTCCTTCAGGAATTTCTCGGCCTGGAAGGTGAGGGCGTCGGCGTTGTTGATCTTGTCGATGCGCTCTTTCTCGGCCTTGTCGGCAGCCTCGTTGGCCTTGGCCTCGTCACGCATGCGCTGGATCTCTGCATCGGACAGGCCGGAAGAGGCCTCGATGCGGATGTGCTGTTCCTTGCCGGTAGCCTTGTCTACGGCCGAAACGTTCAGGATACCGTTGGCATCGATGTCAAAGGTTACCTCGATCTGGGGCACGCCACGGGGTGCGGGAGCGATGCCGTCCAGGTGGAAGATGCCAATCTGCTTGTTGTCCTTGGCCATGGGGCGCTCGCCCTGCAGCACACGGATTTCCACACCAGGCTGGTTGTCGGCCGCGGTAGAGAAGATCTGGCTCTTCTTGGCCGGGATGGTGGTGTTGGACTCGATGAGCTTAGTCATCACGCCGCCCAGGGTTTCGATACCCAGGGAAAGCGGGGTAACATCCAGAAGGAGCACGTCCTTCACGTCACCGGCCAGCACACCGCCCTGGATGGAGGCGCCGATGGCCACCACTTCGTCGGGGTTCACGCTCTTGTTGGGCTCCTTGCCGAAGAAGTTCTTCACCAGTTCCTGCACGTAAGGGATACGGGTGGAACCGCCCACCAGGAGGACCTCGTCAATGTCGGAGGGCTTGAGGCCGGCGTCGGACAGGGCCTGACGGCAAGGGCCGATGGAGCGCTGGAACAGGGCGTCGGAGAGCTGCTCGAACTTGGCGCGGGTAAGGGTCTTGGCCAGGTGCTTGGGCACGCCGTCCACAGGCATGATGTACGGGAGGTTGATCTCCGTGGAGGTCTGGCTGGAAAGCTCGATCTTGGCCTTTTCGGCAGCTTCCTTCAGACGCTGCAGGGCCATGGGGTCCTTCTTGAGGTCCAGGCCGCCGTTCTCTGCGGCGAACTCCTGGGCCAGCCAGTCGATGATGACCTGGTCGAAGTCGTCACCGCCCAGGTGGGTGTCACCGTTGGTGGAGAGAACCTCGAACACGCCGTCTCCCAGCTGCAGGATGGAGATATCGAAGGTACCGCCACCCAGGTCGTACACAGCCACCTTCATGTCCTTGTCCTTTTTGTCAAGGCCATATGCCAAAGCGGCAGCGGTGGGTTCGTTGATGATACGCTTCACATCCAGGCCCGCGATACGGCCGGCTTCCTTGGTGGCCTGACGCTGGGAATCGCTGAAGTAAGCGGGAACGGTAATCACGGCCTCGGTGACTTCCTGACGGAGGTATTCCTCGGCGGTCTTCTTCATCTTCTGAAGGATCATGGCCGAAATCTCCTGGGGCGTATACAGCTTGCCGTTGATGTCCACGCGGGGCGTATTGTTTTCTCCGCGGACCACCTTGTAGGGGACGCGGTTCACTTCCGTTGTTACCTGATCATAGGTTTCTCCCATGAAACGCTTGATGGAGAATACGGTGTTGTGGGGGTTGGTGATGGCCTGACGCTTGGCGGGAGAGCCAATCTTGCGTTCTCCACCCTCGGTGAAGGCCACCACGGAAGGGGTAGTGCGCTGCCCCTCGTTGTTGATGATGACGGTGGGCTGGTTGCCCTCCATCACAGCGACGCAGGAATTAGTGGTTCCCAGGTCGATACCGATAATTTTACCCATAGTTATAATCTTTTAAATTGTTATCTGTTAAAAAACTGGCGCCACCCAAAACGGGCGACGCCAGGATAATTATCGAACATCGTGCCAAGGGGCACGCTATGACAAAATGGCAGGAAACCGGCCGCTAGAAGCGCCAACCCACCGTTAACAGGGCCTCTATCCGGCCATAAGTGGTTGTCACTTCGGGCACTGCATCCACCGTATACTTGCTGGTGTAATTGGTGCCGGTATAATCGTAATAAGTATAAGGGATATAATACTGGTTATATCTCATCTTGTAGCGGACGGCCATATCGGCGAAGAAAGGACCGGTAGTGAAGCCCAAACCGGCCGACAGGTAATGCCGGCACATGGCGGCACGCTCCTGCGCGGTGAGCGGGAACACCATCAGGTGGTCCGTTCCGTCAGAGGGATTGTACACCCATTCCAGATAGTTACGCTCCGGCGAGGTGGTGAAGCCGTAACCCAGGCGGACGGCGAAGGCCTGGGAAATCTTGGCCTCGGCTCCTATGCGCAGCATGTGGCTGGCGCCCAGGACGTCCTTGATATCGGCATTGACATCAGAGAAATATTCGTTTCCGTAATAGAGGCCGGACTCTGAACGGGTGCGGAAGTAGCAACTGCGGTAATTGGCTATCTCATAATCGGCACTTAGGAGCACCGACTGTCCCAGGGTGAATGCCAGGCCGGCGTTGAAACGCCAGGGGCTCACAAGCGCGTAGGAATCTTCCCACTCGGGCGACTTGGAAGACGGCAGGTTTACGCCGTCCACCACAGCCTTTCCATACCAGGCCATGCGGGTTTCCATTCTCATGACGGTGGGTGTCTGGACGGCGGCACCCAGGCGCAAGGCACCCAAACGCCACAAGGCGCCCACTTTCAGGTATACGCCCGAACCCTTGGCATCAAAGATGCGCTTCATCTCCAGATAACGGAAACGGGCGTTGGGATTCACGTCAAAGGGGACGGCCGGGAATTCGGCCTCGTTATTAGGCTCCTCGTACCAATACTCCGACTGGCCGTAGCGCAACGTGGAGATACCCAGGTTGGCGCCCAGGTAGAAGGTGTCATTGAAATTGAGGCCGAAGTTCACCAGCATGTCGTGCTTGTAACCCTTGGTCTGGAAGCCGTACTTCTGGTACAGGGGTGCCAGGACACCGCTGCTCTTGCCGTCCTTATCCCAGTCTGTGAGACCCAGGTAACGGCCGTTCACCGTGCCGAAGATGGCGCTGCGGTAAGCCACCATGTCTTCCCAGGGCAGGCCATACGTGGCGTTGTAGTCGTCCAGGTTCCACCAGCCGTAAATGGAGGATGTGCCGGCCAGGGCGTCTTCCGGATAACCGGCAGCCTGGGAGGCCAGCGAACCGCAATAGGAGTTGGTGGCATTGACGCCGCCTGCATACATGCGGGAGGTAAAATCGGAGGTGGAATTGGAGACGAAGCCCATCGACACGCGCTTGACGCCGGAACGATGGCCGGTATCCATGGAAACCACGAAGCCCAGGTTGGGCATTTTCATGCGGGAAAACACCGTACGGACATTGTCTCCATAAGCCAGGTCGGGATTGGCGCTGGTGGCGTTGGCCGTGGAAATGGTGACGCCGGGCGTGATGGTGAACTGGGAGTAACCGGCCACGGCCGATCCGGCGGGATTGATGCCGATGGAACCCAGGTCTCCTCCCACGGCGGTGAAGGCATTGCCCATGGCTACGCTACGGGCCGTACCTCCATATTCATAAGTGGAATATAGCAGGGCATCCTGCCAGCTTTGGGCCGATGCCGTAAGGGCCAGCGCTGTTCCCAGCGCAACGAGTATCAACTTTTTCATAACTTTCATCATTTATCGGCGTCCGCCGGAAGAACGGGAACTGGAACCGCCGGAGGAACGGCTGCTGCCGCCGCCGGAATAACCGCCCGAAGAGCGGGAGCTGCCGCCGCCGGAGTATCCGCCGTAAGAACGGGAGCTGCTGCTGGAAGAACGGCTGCTGGAACTGCCGGAGTAGCTGCCGGAAGAGCGGGAGCTGCTACTGCTGGAAGAACGGACATTGCTGCTGCCGGAGTAGCTGCCTGTCGAGCGGGAGCTGCTACTGCTGGAAGAACGGACATTGCTGCTGCCGGAAGAGCGGACACTGCTGCTGCCGGTGCTCCTGGAAGAAGAGGTGGTGCTGCCGGAGGAACGGACTGTGCTGCCGCGGGACACATCACCGCCCGTTACCGAGCGGGAAGAACTCTGGACCGAACTGCTGCGCGTTGCGGGACGTGCACTGCGGCTGGCAGAGCTGATACCGGAAACCGAACTGCTGCTGCGGGCCACGGAGCTGCTGCGGGAGACGCTGCTCCTGGAAGAACTGCCGCCAAAGGCCGAGGCCGATGCATTCTTGCGCGCCATGCTCTGGTGGCCGTTGTTCTCGGGGCCGTTCATATGACGGTCCCAGTGATAGTAACCACCGTATCCGCTCCAAGCATGATAGCTGTGATAGGGATAATAGGCATGGTGTCTCCAAGCCCAGGAATCAAAATACCAGGGATCCCAGGCCCAGCCGCCGTAATACCAGGGCGAATAATAGTAATAGTTACGGTAGAAACTGTAATAACTGTAGTAGCGCCAGGGATTGTAGTACCAGGGGCTGTAATACCAGCTGCCGTAATTCCACGGCCGATAGTACCACCAGCTGTCATAGTACCAGGGATCCAAGGCCCAGCTGGTGCTGTACCAGGGGTATTCCCAAGCCCATGCCGGGCGGGTATCCACAATGGCGAGCCGTGCACCCGCAGGGACTACAAGGGTATCTCCCTCATTGAGAATATAGGCTGGAGACTGTTTACTTTGTGCCAGGAGATTATCCACTTCTTCGTCCACGTTTGACTGTTGGACGGTAACGGCGATGGGACGGCTGTAAACACCGTCGTCGTAGACCTGAGTCTGGAGACTGGCCATGGAAGAGCAGGAAAGTGCGGCAAAGGCGGAAACCGCATATGCCAGGATGTGCTTTTTCATTGTACTACCTCCTTTTATCCAATAAAAATAAGTATCTTTGTGGCCGGAAAACCGGCTTTTATATATAAAGATGCAATATTTGTACCTTTCGTTCGGTTTTTCCAAGACAATATTACGTACAAAATAGGAAAAAAACAATACAGACTATGGCAAAAGAGGTAACCAACAGGCAGGAGAATTACTCCCAGTGGTATAACGACCTGGTAGTAAAGGCAGATTTGGCAGAACAGTCCGCCGTGCGCGGATGCATGGTCATCAAACCCTACGGCTATGCCATCTGGGAGAAGATGCAGGGCATCCTGGACGGAATGTTCAAGGAGACCGGCGTAAAGAACGCCTACTTCCCCCTGTTCATCCCCAAGAGCTTCTTCAGCCGTGAGGCCGAACATGTGGCCGGCTTTGCCAAAGAGTGCGCCGTGGTCACCCACCACCGCCTGATGAACGACCCCAAGGGCAACGGCATCGTGGTGGATCCCGAGGCCAAACTGGAAGAGGAACTCATCGTACGTCCCACCTCCGAAACCATTATCTGGAACACCTACAAGAACTGGATTCACAGCTGGAGAGACCTTCCCATCCTGTGCAACCAGTGGTGCAACGTGGTGCGTTGGGAAATGCGCACCCGCCTGTTCCTGAGGACGGCAGAATTCCTGTGGCAGGAGGGCCATACCGCCCACGCCACCGCCCAGGAGGCCGAAGCCCGCAAGGAGCAGATGGTGAACGTGTACGCCAAATTCGCCCGTGAGGTGATGGCCCTGCCTGTGGTAGTGGGCCACAAGAGCCCCGGAGAACGTTTCGCCGGTGCCCTGGATACCATGACCATCGAGGCCCTGATGCAGGACGGCAAAGCCCTGCAGGCCGGCACTTCCCACTTCCTGGGCCAGAACTTCGCCAAGAGCTTCGACGTCCAGTTCACCAACAACGAGGGTAAGCAGGACTACGTCTGGGCCACCTCCTGGGGCGTGAGCACCCGCCTGATGGGCGCCCTTATCATGGCCCACGGAGACGACAACGGCCTGGTGCTGCCTCCGGCCCTGGCCCCCATCCAGGTGGTGATGGTCCCCATCTACAAGAGCGAGGAAGAGCGCAACGCCGTCCTGGACAAGATGTATGAACTGAAGAAAGCGCTGGAGGCCAAGGGCCACAGCGTGGAGATAGACGACCGCGACACCCTGCGTCCGGGCTTCAAGTTTGCCGAATGGGAGCTCAAGGGCGTTCCCGTACGCCTGGCCATGGGCCCGAGGGACCTGCAGAACGGCACCGTGGAGGTGGCCCGGCGCGACACTCTGGAGAAGATCTCCGAACCGCTGGAGGGCTTGGAAGACCGCATCATCGGCCTGCTGGAGGACATCCAGAAGAACATCTACAACAAGGCGCTCGCCTTCCGCGATGCTTCCATCCGCAAGGTAGACACCTGGGAGGACTTCAAGGTGGAAATTGAAAAGGGCGGCTTCCTGCTCTGCCACTGGGACGGCACGGCCGAGACCGAGGCCCGCATCCAGGAAGAGACCAAGGCCACCATCCGCTGCATCCCCGTGGACAGCGCCGTCTGCATGGAAGAAGGCAAGTGCATCTATACCGGCAAGCCTTCCCACCAGCGGGTACTCTTTGCAAGAAGCTACTAGTATGAAACGACTTTTCACCATCCTGGCCCTTACCGCCGCCGTGGCGGCATCGGCCCAAAATACCCAGACCGCACTGGCCGAGGCTGCCGCAGCCCTCAGCGCGGCCGAGGACGTCCCCGAGAAAGTGGAGAAACCCCGCTACTGGGACAACAAGCTGGTCACCAACATCAGCTTCGGCCAAACCTTCCTGAGCCAGTGGGCCGCGGGCGGTTACAACAACGTATCCCTGGCCGGCAGCATCGACTTCAGCGCCAAATACGCCAAAGGCAAAACCACCGGCACCAACCACCTGGCCATGGATTACGGTTTCCTGTATTCGGCCGACAAACCCATCCTGCAAAAGAACAAGGACCGTATCCTCTTGGAGTCCAACTGGGGCCATAAGTCACCCGTGAGGAACCTGGCCTATTCCGCCAGCTTCGACTTCCGCACCCAGTTCAACGACAACTACGACTACAAGACCCCTACCGACGCCCAGTTCGCCGCCCATCCCGACGACGAGCCTGCCGCCTGGCGGGATGCACGCAAGCTGAAATCCGGCTTCTTCTCCCCCGCCTACATCAATGTGGGTGTGGGTGTGCTGTGGACCCCTAAACCCTGGTTCTCGTTGAACGTTGCCCCCATTTCCGGCGGTGCCGTGTTCGTGGATATTCCCGAACTGCGCTACACTTACGGTATGGACCTGAAGGGCGACAGCAGCTACACAGACCGGAAATCGGCCTACACCGAGGGCGCCTATGACCAGTTCAAGAGCGCCCGCATGGAACTGGGTCTTAACCTGAAGGTGGACATGGGCTGGGTGATCAATGAGGTTTTCTCCTACACCACCCAGGCCACCCTGTTCTACAACTACCTCACCCCCAAGGTGGAACCCCGTATCACATGGGACAATAAAATCAGCTGGAAAGTGGCGCGTTTCTTCGCCATCAACCTGAGCACCTACATGATTTATGACCCCATGGTACTGGTGAGAGCCTCCCAGAAGGGCGGCGCCGTAGACTCCAAAGGCATCCAGTTCAAGGAGTACCTGGAGCTGGGATTCACGTATTCCATCGCCACCAAGAAGAATTAACGGCCGATGCTACTGGTTGCAGTCAGCGGAGGCATCGATTCCATGTGCCTGGCAGAAAAGGTCCGTCTGGAAGGCGGGCCTTTCGCCATTGCGCACTGCAACTTCGGCCTTCGCGGGACCCAGAGTGACGGCGACGAAGCCTTCGTGCGTGAGTGGGCCGGCCGATACGGCATCCCGCTGCACGTGAAACGGTTTGACACCCAGGCGTTTGCGTCTGAACAAGGCATCTCGGTGGAGATGGCCGCCCGCCGGCTCCGTTACCACTGGTTCGGAGAGCTGTGCCGGGAGCATGGCTATTCCGGTGTGGCCGTGGCGCATAACGCCAATGACAACGCCGAGACCCTCATCCTTAACCTCCTGCGCGGCACAGGCTTACGCGGTATCACCGGCATGAAAGCTTCCGGTTTTGTCCCGGACCCCGATTTTGCCGACATTCCCCTGCTGAGGCCCCTGCTGGGCATGACGCGGGAAGAGATCGAGGCCTTCGCCGCCGAACATGGTTTGCAGTGGCGGGAAGACGCCACCAATGCCCAGAACGACTACAAACGCAATAAAATCCGCAACTTGGTTTTCCCCGTCTTCCGCGAAATCAACCCCTCCTTTGTCCAAACCCTGAACCGGGATATGGAACGGTTCGCCGAGGAGATTTCCGCAGGAGGACCTGTGGGCCAGGTTCAGAGTGCGGTGGACCAGGTCCAGGGGACTTTTGGACCAGGTCCGATTTCAGGTGCTGGACCAGGTCCAGCTAGTATGTCTTCTACGGGCCTGGGAGGCACAAGTGGTGGACCAGGTCCAGGGGGTAAAATTGGACCAAGTCCAAATGGGGGGTGGACCAGGTCCAAACAAGGGGTGGACCAGGTCCAGAGCATGCATAGGGTAGACCAGGTCCAGGACTATACCATCACGGAGGAACCGTGGGACGGAACTCTGCCAGTGAAGCAACCGACGGGGATGCTCATCATGGACAAGGAGAAGGCCGGGGAGTTCACGGAAGGCCGGTGGGAGACGGGAGACTGGATCAGGCCATTGGGCGCGCCGGGGAAGAAAAAGATGCAGGACTGGTTCACGGACCACCACATCCCGGCCGATGAGAAACCGTTCGTGCCCCTGCTCAAAAGCGTCCGGGATCCGCATCACGTGCTGGCCGTCGTGGGACACTGCATAGACCACAGCGTGAGAGTGACAAAATCCACCCGACAAATCCTTCGGATTTCCGTAAAAAATGATTAAATTTGCAGGCTGCCTATTGCAGGCAGTCTGTTTTTGTTATTAAATTGATAGAAAACCATATGAATCGCAAAGTTTTACTCATGATCCTGGATGGCTGGGGAGAAGGCCGTCACGACTATTCCAACGCCATCTGGACCCAGGGCACGCCCAACATCGACGCCCTCCGGGAGAAATACCCTTACGGACACCTGCAGGCCTGCGGAGAATACGTGGGTTTGCCGGACGGCCAGATGGGCAACTCCGAGGTAGGTCACATGAACCTGGGTGCCGGCCGCGTGGTTTACCAGGATCTGGTGAAGATCAATATCGCCTGCCGGGAGCACAAACTCCTGGAGAACAAGGAAATCAAGGCCGCCTACGACTATGTGAAGACCAGCGGCAAAAAGCTGCACCTGATGGGCCTCACCTCCCACGGCGGCGTGCACAGTTCCCTGGACCACGTGTACGAATTCCTGCGTGTGGCCAAGGAAGAAGGACTGGACAAAGTGTATGTCCACGCTTTCATGGACGGCCGTGACACCGACCCCCGCAGCGGCCTGGGCTTCGTGGCCGAGCTGGAAGAGAAGATGAAGGAAACCACCGGTAAGGTAGCCAGCGTCTGCGGCCGCTTCTACGCCATGGACCGCGACAAGCGCTGGAACCGCGTAAAGGAAGCCTATGACCTGCTGGTAGAAGGCAAGGGCAACGCTTTCGAGAGCGCCCAGGCCGGCATCCAGGCCAGCTACGACGCCGACGTCACCGACGAATTCATCAAGCCCATCGTGGTAACCGAGAACGGCAAGCCCGTGGCCACCATTGAGGAAGGAGATGCCATCATCTTCTACAACTTCCGCAACGACCGCGCCCGTGAACTCACCGCCGCCCTCACCCAGAAGGACATGCCCGAGGAAGGCATGCACACCATTCCGCTGTACTACTGCTGCCTCACTCCCTACGACGCTTCCTTCACCGGCGTGCACATCCTCTTTGACAAGGAACTGGTACAGGACACCCTGGGAGAAACCGTCTCCAAGGCCGGTAAGCATCAGCTGCGCATTGCCGAAACCGAAAAGTACGCCCACGTGACCTTCTTCTTCAACGGCGGCCGTGAGACCGTGTTCGAGAACGAGGACCGCATCCTGGTGAACAGCCCCAAGGTGCCCACCTACGACCTCCTGCCGCAGATGAGTGCCCCTGAGGTGGCCGAAAAACTCATCGACCAGATCCGCAGCGAGAAACAGGACATGATCATCCTCAACTTCGCCAATGGAGACATGGTGGGCCATACCGGCGTATACACCGCCGTCACCCAGACGGTGGCCTGCATCGACAAACTGGTGGGCCGCGTGGTGGAAGAAGCCATCGCCCACGACTATGTGGTGCTCCTCACCGCCGACCACGGCAACGCCGACTTCGAGGTGAATGCCGACGGCAGCCCCAACACCGCCCACTCCCTCAATACCGTACAGTTTGTGGTCATCAATGCCGGAAATGCGGTAAAGACCGTCAAGGACGGCGCCCTTTGCAACGTGGCTCCCACCATCCTCAAACTCATGGGCATTCCGCAGCCCGCAGCCATGACCGCGGAGCCCCTTATCTAGCATATGGAACTCACCGCCAAATTCTTAGCTCAGTTGCTGAACGGCACCGTAGAGGGTGACGAGAACGCCGTAGCCACCAAGTTTGCCAAGATCGAACATGGCAAACCCGGCACGCTGGCCTTCTTCGCCAATCCCAAGTACGAGGACTACGTATACACCAGCGAGGCTTCCATCCTCATCGTGAACAAGGATTTCCAGCCCAAACAGCCTGTAAAGGCCACCCTGGTGCGCGTGGAGAATTCCTACACGTCCATCGCCCAGCTGCTCAAGTACGTGTCCGACAAAAAGAAGAAGGCCCGCCGCCACCGCAGCCTGCGCGCCCGCTGGTTCTGCAGCACCAAGTTCGGCAAGAGAGTCTATGTGGGCGCCTATTCGTTCGTGGGCCATCACACCGTGGTGGGAGACAACACCACCATCTACGAACACGTTTACATCGGCGATGACTGCACCATCGGCAAAAACTGCATCCTGTATCCCGGCGTGCGCATCTATCCCGGCATGGTCATCGGGGACAATGTCATCATCCACAGCGGCGCCGTCATCGGGGCCGATGGATTCGGCAACGCCCCGCAGCCCGACGGAAGCTGGGAGAAAATCGAACACCTGGGGAATGTGGTCATCGGCAACAACGTAGAGATTGGAGCCAATGCCACCATCGACCGCGCCCAGATGGAGAGCACCATCATCGGCAACGGTGTCAAGATAGACAACCTGTGCATGATTGCGCACAACGTGGTCATCGGAGACCATACCGTGATGGCCGCCCAGTGCGGCATCGCCGGCTCCACGCAGGTGGGCAAGTATTGCATCTTCGCCGGCCAGGTGGGCATCGCCGGGCACCTGAAGATTGCCGACCACACCACCATCTTGGCACAGGGCGGCGTCATCGGCAACATCCGCAAGGAAGGCCAGACGATGCTTGGCTCCCCTGTCATTGACGCCAAACTTTACATGAAAGCCTACGCCCTGTTCAAACGGGCCGCCGAAGAATAAATTAATATGCCGATGAACCAGCATACTCTCAAGACCAGCTATTCCTTCGAAGGCAAGGGGCTGCACACGGGCACCTTCTCAAACATGGAGGTAATGCCCGCCGCAGCCGACACCGGCATCCGTTTCTGCCGCACGGACCTTCCGGGGCAGCCGGAGATTCCGGCGCTGGCAGAGTATGTTACCAAGACCACCCGCAGCACCACCATCGCCTGCGGAGAGGCTGAGGCCGTGACCATCGAGCACATCATGAGCGTCCTCACCGGCCTGGGCGTGGACAACGCCCTCATCCGGCTGGACAACCTGGAAGTGCCCATCCTGGACGGCAGCGCCCGCCTTTATCTGGAAGCTTTCCTGAAAGACGGCCTGGAAGACCAGGGTGTCCCCCGCCGGTACATCGACCTTCCTGAAGCCGTGGAGCTCCAGGACAACCGCAGTGGTTCCTGGGTCCGCATCCAGCCCGCCGGCCAGCCATCGGCCGATATCACCGTGGACTTCGGCTCCCCCGTGCTGGGCGTCCAGACCGTCCATTGGGACGAAGCGACGGACTATGCCCGGGAAATCGGCCCCTGCCGCACTTTCTGCTTCTATCGGGAGATTGAGCCGATGCTCCAGAACGGGCTCATCAAGGGCGGAGACCTGAGCAACGCCCTGGTGGTGACCGATGACGGATACATGGGCGACCCGCAGCTGCACTTCCCCGACGAATGCGGCCGACACAAAATGCTGGACCTGCTGGGAGACTTCCGGCTGTGCGGCGGCTACCTCAACGCCCAAATCACGGCCTACAAGCCGGGGCATACCCTTAACACGCAAGCAGCAAAAGCCCTCCGGGCCTTGCTTAAATAGAGATCATTTATGAACACTATTCATCCTCTGGCAGTAGTGAACCCCGACGCTAAGTTGGGAGACAACATAGAAGTGGGGCCTTTCGCCTTTATCGATGCCAACGTAGAGATTGGGGACGGATGCCATATCATGAACGGCGCCACCATCCTGCGCAACGTGAAGATGGGAAAAGACTGCACCGTCTTCCCGGGTGCCGTGGTAGGCGCCATCCCGCAAGACCTCAAGTATGACGGAGAAGAGTCCTGGGTAGAAATAGGAGACCGCGTGAACATCCGCGAATGTGCCACCATCAACCGCGGTACCGCCGCCAGCGGCCGCCAGGTTACGCGCGTGGGCAGCGACACCCTCATCATGAGCTACGCCCACATTGCGCATGACTGCATCGTGGGCAACCACTGCATCGTGGTCAGTTACAGCGGCCTGGCCGGAGAAACGGACCTGGCCGACTGGGTGACGGTGGGCGGCAAGAGCATGGCGCACCAGTTTACCAAGGTGGGCACGCATGCCTTCATCGCCGCCAATTCCAAGCTGGTGAAAGACATTCCGCCCTACGTGTTGGTAGGCCGGGAGCCCGTCGTATTCGAAGGCGTCAACCGCGTGGGCCTGTTGCGCCGCGGCTTCTCCGAAGAAGACGTCAACCTCATCAAGGACCTCTACGACACCATTTACTTCAAGGGAATGAACGTATCCCAGGCCCTGGATTACATTGAGGCCAACTATCCCGCCTCCGAAATCCGGGACAACATAGTGGGCTTCATCCGTGCATCCAAGCGCGGTATCGTTTCCAAACCCCGCCCCGCCCGCTAGTGCTCCTTTCCACCGCATACTTCCCGCCGGTGAGCTGGCTGGCCCTGGCGGCACGCGATATGACCCTGTCCCCGGACAGGGTTTTGCCGTCCCATGTACTGCTGGAAGCCTGCGAGACGTATCAGAAACAGAGTTACCGCAACCGCTGTTATATCCTGGCTTCCGACGGCCCCCAGATGCTGCAGGTGCCCGTTGCGCACGGGCCGTCCATGGCCATCCGGGACGTCCGGGTAGATTATTCCACCCCGTGGGTCCTTCGCACGCAGCGCGCCCTGGACACAGCCTATGAAACGGCGGCCTACTATGAGTATTACCGTGACGGCGTGTTCGCCCTGTTGGACGCGCAGCCGGAAACCCTCTGGGAACTGAGCCTTTCCACGATTCAGTACCTACTATATAATATAGGCATTACGTGCTCTTTGGAGCCCACCGCAGACTTTGCTGCGCCATCGGCCCTGGCTGATGATTATCGCGGTACCATCCATCCCAAGCGGCCCGACGCTGTTTTGGAGGACCTGGGACTTGCCCGGCCGTACTACCAGGTGTTCCGGGACAAGCTGGGGGGCTTTACCCCACGCCTCAGCGCCCTGGACCTTCTGTTCAACGAGGGCCCGGACAGCATCGGGTGGGTGAAGAAGATATAGACTTTTATTAACGACGAGAATGAGTCCAGTATTTACTGCATTGATGATTCCATTCCTGGGGACAGCCCTGGGATCGGCCTTTGTGTTCTTCATGAAGCGGGATATGCCCCCGCTGCTGCAGAAAATCCTGCTGGGCTTTGCATCCGGCGTGATGGTGGCGGCGTCCGTGTGGTCGCTCCTCATTCCGGCCATCGGGATGGGAGAAGGAGTATCGGCCGTAGTTCCGCCCGTCATCGGCCTGCTGGCGGGCTTTGCCTTCCTGCTGCTCATCGACTATATCACACCGCACCTTCACGCTAACGGTGAAACGGAAGGTCCCCGGAGCCGCCTCTCCCGCACCGCCAAACTGGCCCTGGCCGTAACCATCCACAACTTCCCCGAGGGAATGGCCGTCGGCGTTGCCATCGCCGGCGCCCTCACGGCCGATTTCAATATGGCCGGTGCCCTGGCGCTGTCGCTGGGTATCGCCATCCAGAATGTGCCGGAAGGCGCCATTATCTCCATGCCCCTGAGGGCCGAAGGGAACAGCCGCTGGAAGGCCTTCGGCATTGGAGCACTGAGTGGAATCGTGGAGCCCATCGGCGGCGCACTGGTGCTGCTTCTGGCCACATCCATCCTGGGCATCATGCCCTACATGCTGGCCTTTGCCGCCGGTGCCATGCTCTATGTGGTGGTGGAAGAACTGGTCCCGGATTATTCGCAGGGCAAACACTCCAACGTGGGAACCATCGGCTTCGCCCTGGGCTTTGCCCTGATGATGGTGCTGGATGTGGTGTTGGGGTAAATTTAATGTTTTTGACTATCCTATGAACTGACCCGTTTCCACCAATTGACCGGTTGGGAAAACTGGTTGGATATCAACCCTTGCAAACCAATGATACACTTATGAAACTGTTTATGTCCCTTCTTGCCCTTCTGGGCCTTGTCGCCTGCGGAAGCGCCGACAAAGACAACAATGTGGAGACCTTCCGCACAGACAGCGGAAAAACCGTCGCCATCACCCTCATCAAGCACGGCTCCCTGGCCATTTCCTACAAGGGTCTTTCCATCCAGGTAGACCCTGTCAGCGGTTTGGGAAAGCCTACGGATTATGCCACCGAGTTCCCCAAGGCCGATGTCATCCTGGTGACCCACGAGCACGGTGACCACTTTGACAAGGAAGCTATCGGCGCCCTCACAAAGGAGGGAACCCTGATGGTAACCAATGCCCGCTGTGCCGAAATGCTGGGCTACGGTACCGTAATGGCTAACGGGGATGCCCTAGACCTTCCCGGCGGTATTCACCTGGAAGCTGTTCCGGCATACAATTATTCCGAAGGCCGCACCCAGTTCCATCCCAAAGGCCGTGACAACGGATTTATCCTGACGATTGACGGGCTGCGCATCTACATTGCCGGAGACACGGAAGACATTCCCGAGATGTCCTTCATCCAGGATATCGACGTGGCTTTCCTCCCCGTCAACCAGCCCTACACCATGACCGTGGAGCAGTGCGTCAACGCCGCAAAGACCATCGGCCCCAAGGTGCTTATCCCGTACCACTTCTCCCAGACAGACATCTCCAGCCTGCCGGAACTTCTTCCCGGCATCGATGTCCGGCTGAGGGATATGCAGTAGGGAACCCTACTCCTGGCGCTCCAATTTGAGCGCACCACGGTAGGAGATACTGTCCCGGTTTCGGCAGAGGACGCTGACATCGGCATTTCCGTTCTCGAAGAACGTGAGGGTATATTCATAGGTATCCTCATCGTTGGTGACGGTAATGCCGATGATGCGTTTCCCCTTCTTCCAGCCTGAATCTTCGTACTTCTGGACTTTTTCTTTGAAAACCAGGCCTTTACCTCCTCCATAGGGAATGGAGCGGGCATCGCCGATGTAAGGGAGATAGGAATCCAGCATGTCCTCGTGTACAGAAACAGAATAGCCTCCCGTGACGGCTTTTCCCGGGCCCCGAAGCGGGGACATCCAGTCGATATCAACGGTGTATGAGCGGGAGTCAAGTATCTGACTGACAACGGCTTTATCCTGGGAATCATCCGAGATTTGACCGGCTGTCCCGCATCCGACCAATGCGATGGAGGCCAGAACGGCCACCCACAGTTTTTTAAGCATGTTATCCATAGCGATATCTTTTCTTTTCAACCCCCTTATTCCTCTATCTTGATAGGGATTGAGTATTAATTAATTCTTTGAACCCCTTCCAAAGATAATCTACCAGATCCCGGCTGGAGAAAGCTTCGGCCGTGCGTTCTGCCGTGAGGCAGTCTCCGGCATAACCATGAATCCAGACACCCAGCGCGGCGGCGTCTTCGGGAGAATAGCCTCTGGCCAGCAAGCCGCCGACAAGGCCTGTGAGCACGTCTCCGCTACCGCCTTTGGCCAGGCCTGGACCGCCTGTCTGGTTCACCAGGCAGCTGCCGGAGGGCAGGAAGACCTTGGTCTGATACCCCTTCATCACCAGGGTACAGTTGGAATAGACACAGAGTTCCCGTGCCAGCAGGATACGGGTTTCATCGCTCCCGTGGGGGAAAAGGCGGCGAAGCTCGCCCATGTGCGGGGTAAGGACGGAGCCTTCCGGAATGAGATCCTGCCAGTCGGCTATCACGGAAAGGCTGGTTAGGGCGTCAGCGTCCAACACCAGGGGAATCTTTTTCTCATTCGCCATTGCTAAAAGGTCCATGAAGGCGTTCATGGTTCCGGGCTCGCGTCCCAGGCCGGGACCCACGGCAATGACGGCATACTTGCGTAAGTTCTCCGGTACAGACGAGAAGTGTTCGTCGGCTTCTTCGGACAACATGGCCGACGGATAGCTGTTCACCGTGGCCTGAAGGGCCCTTTCGGTGGAATGGAGCGTTACCAGGCCGCAGCCGGACTGGAGCGCGGCGCCCGTTGCCAGCACGGCCGCGCCGGGCATGCGTTCACAACCCGCAATGATCAAAAGGTGGCCGTAGTGCCGTTTGTGGGTATCATTCTCCCGTTGAAGTAAGCGGGGCCTCAGGTATGATGCATCAATTACTGTCATTGGCTACATTTTTTGGAGAGATTCACAGCGCCGGGGCGTTGGAAAGTGACAGACCCACGCTGAAAATAAGGTTCACATTGGCCAGGGTGCCGCTCAGGTCCCAGTCGGGGCGGTATTCGTCCGAGGGCTTGTGGTACCACACGGGCATGGGATATTTGTCGGGTTTGCCCGGGTCCACCGGATGCAGGCCGTTCTCCACCACCACGGCGGGTACCCCTTTCTTCACAAAATTGAAGTGGTCCGACCGGAAGAACCAGCCGTCGGAGTTGTCGTCGTCAAAGAAGATGTAGCGCCCCTGCGCCGCGGCAGCGGCAACATAATAGGAATCCAGCATATTCTCTCCGCCGCCCAGGATGACCACGTCATGGGTAAGCGGGGCCGGGCCGATGCTTTCGAAGTTGAGGCAGGCCACCGTCTTTTCCATGGGCATGACCGGATGCGCGCAGTAATACTCCGATCCGAACAAACCGCTTTCCTCGGAAGACGGGAACAGGAACAGGATGCTGCGTCTGGGCCGGGGCAGAAGGGAGAACTTCCGGGCCGTGAGCAGGGCCGCAGCCATGCCCGAGGCATTGTCGGCCGCACCGTTGTAGATACAGTCTCCAGTCTCGTCCGGCGTACCGATGCCCAGGTGATCCCAGTGGGCGTTGAACACCACTACCTCGTCCTTCAAGTCCGTTCCCGGCAGGACGCCTGCCACGTTGCGCGTTTGCTGCACGGAATAATCTACGTTCATCTTCACGTCTCCTTTCACCTTGAGGGAGAAGCTTTGGAAGCCGGGCTTTTTGGCCGATGCCAGGGCGGCATCCATATCCATCCCGGCGGCGGTAAACAGTTTACGGGCGCCGTCTTCGCGCAGCCAGCCCTTCACGGCCAGTTCATCCATGTTGTGCGTTTCGGGATTGTACAGGGCCAGGTTGTCCTCCAGATGCCCGTTCACGCATACATGCCAGCCGTAACTGGCAGCTTCCGTATTGTGCAGCACCAGACAGCCGGCCGCTCCCTGCCTCTTTGCCTCTTCAAACTTGTACAGCCATCGGCCATAATAGGTCATGTTACGGCCGCGGAAAAGGGAAGGGTCATAGTATCCGGGATCGTTCACCATGGCAATCACAATCTTGCCCTTGACATCGATGCCGGCATAGTCGTCCCAGCCGTATTCGGGGGCGTGGATACCAAAGCCGCAGAACACGTATTCTGCCTTGGGAAGGTTGACAGCATCCGTGGCCCGGGCCGTCCAAATGACCAGATCATCGGGATAGCGAAGTTCGGCCTTTTTCTTCCCCTTCACGGCCAGTTTGTGCCCCACGGGCTGTGCCGTCACGGCAATCATCTGGAAAGGCTGGAACCAACTGCCGTCATAAGCGGGTTCCAGGCCCAGCCGCTGCAACTCTCCGGCCAGGTAATTTACGGTAATGTCCTCATACGGGGTCATGGGCTTTCGGCCGCCAAATTCGTCCGATGCCATGGTCCTGATCCACTCCCGCAGGAGCTGCTCGTCCGTCTGCTGAGCCCGGGCGGTAATACCAAGCAGAACACACGCCAGAGCTGTCAAAAGAATCCGTTTACTCATAATAGGCAAAGATAATGATAATAATCTTCCCCCGGCACGGCGGAATCATGCACTCCGCCGTGCCAGGGCATTCAGGCTTTGGTGAAGGAGCAATAATCGGCATAGACATCCCGCACCACGTCGTCCCAATTCAGGTAGAGGTCCTTACGGGCGGCGGCCGATATGCGCCGGTAGCCTTCTTCGTCGGAGAGGATGTCCAGGATGAGGCGGGCATAATTCTCCTCTCCGAGGGCCGATACATAGCCGTTGACGCCGGGCGTGACGGTGGCGGCGGTGCGGGCGCCCTCCAGGAAGACGGTGGGAGTGCCCTGGCAGGCGGCTTCTATCTGCACCAGGGAGTTGGCATCGTATAATGAAGGGAAAAGGAAGAGTTTGGCGCGGGAATAGAGCTTCTCCAGCATGTCCTTATCCGTGAGGCCGCACATCACCACTTCCTCCAAGAGGCCCTGCTCCTTTACCAGCGCGGCCAGTTTGTCTTCGTCCTGGCCCTTGCCGGCAAACAGCATGCGGAAGTTCTTGAGCCCCATTTCCTTGGCCCGGGCCAAGGCACGGATGGTGAAATCGATGTTCTTGATGAAGTTGATTCTTCCAACAAACAGGAAGACGGTGGCATCGGCCGGAATGCCGTAGGTCTCGTTTACGCAGCGGGCGGCTTCCTCCGGGTTAGCCACCGGCTTGTGGTCCGTGGCGTTGAGACGCACTTTGCAGGGCGCCGTGAGGCCGTATTCCTGCTGATACAGGTCTTTGATGCCTCCGTTCACCGCCCAGCACTCGTCGCAGGCGTTGAAAACACGCATGATGCTGTCTATAGCCACCTGAAGGCCGATTTTGGTCTTGAGCGGCTTCTCGAAATCCTGCTTGTACTGGCTGTGCAGCGTGGCCACCACGGGCAGTTTGTGCAACTTGGCATACACCACGCCGGCCAGTCCTACGGCAAAGGGGGAATGGATGTGTACCATATCTATCCCGCTAAGTACCAACTTGGCCTCGAACTTAGGGTCCAGCACCGGTGTGGGCATGTCATAGTCATAATGCAGGAGGGGCAAGGAGTTGCAGCGCACAATCTTGTAGGGCATATTCTTGTCTTCGGCCTTGCTGTAGCCGCGGGTTTCGGGGCAGAAGACCACTACGTCGCAATACTGTACCAGGCGACGGGCATAGTTGTCCACCACCTTGATGACTCCGTCCACCATGGGATACCAGGTATCGATAAACAGACCGACTTTTTTCATAGTTCAGCGATTGTGTTGCAAAGATACGAAGAAAAATCATGTTGTTTTCCGATTCTTTTTTGTAACTTTGACTATGTATAACTAAAACCATCGCCTATGAAAAAGTACATTGCCGAGTGCATCGGCACATTTGTTCTCACATTCCTAGGTTGCGGAACAGCCATGTTCCTGGGTTGCACCACTCCTGCAGGTGTGGTTGGCACGGCTATCGCCTTCGGCCTTGCCGTAGTGGCCATGGCCTATACCATCGGCGGCATCAGCGGTTGCCACATCAACCCGGCCATCACCCTGGGTGTTGCCCTTAGCGGCCGCATGACTTGGAAAGAAGCCTGCGGTTACTGGGTGGGCCAACTGATTGGCGGTATCCTCGCCGGCGCCGTTCTGCTGCTGGTGGCCAAGGTAGTCGCCGCCCCGGATCTCACCGGAGCCCTGGGTTCCAACGGCGTCGCCAATGCCGGCGGCGTATGGGGTGCTTGCCTGGTAGAGGTCATCGCCACCTTCCTCTTTGTACTGGTTGTCCTGGGCACCACGGATTCCAAGGTGGGTGCCGGTAACTTCGCCGGCCTGGCCATCGGCCTGTCCCTCATCCTCATCCACCTGGTGTGCATCAACCTCACCGGTACTTCCGTGAACCCCGCCCGTTCCATCGGCCCCGCCCTCTTCGCCGGCGGTCAGGCCCTCAAGGACGTTTGGGTATTCATCTGCGCCCCGCTGGTGGGCGGTGCCCTCAGCGCCTGCGTTTGGAAAGCCCTCAGCAAATAGCCCGCTTCTAAAACACTGGCACGGCGGAGTGCATGATTCCGCCCAATCTCTGCACGCTCCTGTGCTACAGCACGGGGCGTGCATGTTTTATGCGTTTTTATCATTATCTTTGCAGCACCATGAACCCTAAATTCATCATTGTATCGGCACCGGAAGCCCCGCTCATCGGCACGTTTGTGTATGGGATAGTGGGGCAGCACAAGGAGCTGGTCCGGGGATATGTGAAAATACATGGAGGCGGATGGTATCACAAGGATGACAGGAACAAGACCTTGAAGCTGTACGGAAGTAGCGGGGACTACGCCAAAGCCAACGACCTCAACGTCTCCTATTATCAGGACTACGGCTGGCCCGCCGTCAAGATAGAGGACTAGATTTCAGGCCGGGCAAATCACTTTCAATGACAGCCCAGGTAGTAGCAGTGTCTACCGTGTAGTAATCATGTACCAGAACATGGCGTAGACCTTCAATGGCTTGCCAATCCACTTCCGGATGTGCTTGAACAAATCCCCTGGACAGTTTATAGGAACACTCCCCTATGCACTGCAAGTTATAGAAAACTGCGTGACAAAGTAACTTGTTTGATGCAAAAGAATCATACGTAGGGCACTCGGACAAGTATTCTTGGATATTGGCAATAGCCTCCAGCATCAAGCTGATACGGGCCGGATCATTGATGCGCTCTCTCATATATTAGGTACTTGTCATGTTCTGCCGAAGCTGTGGCGAAGGGCTTTAAATAGCCGTTTTCCACAAGATCCACTTCCCGGCCGACGGCTTTTTCCAAATCCAATTTGTAGCGAATGATGGTAAGAAGGGATGGCTTGGACCGGGAATCATAGTCCACCAGGATATCCACATCGCTGGTATCGGTTTCTTCCCCCCTTGCAAAGGAGCCGAAAACCCACGCCTTTTGTACCTCAGTTCCTTCCAGATACTTTTGTATCCGGGACACCATCTGAATGCGGTCTTGATTGAGAGAATCCAAGAGTTTGTTCACTTCTTCGGATAGGCCCCTTCTGGCTGCATATCTTTGAAGACGGTTCTGGTTCAAAGGATAGACCTCAACGTATTTTTGTAGTTCCAGCACGTTTGGCTTCCCGCTTTGAACGCTGTCCACCAGTTCTTTTTCCAAAGTGGGGACAGATAATCCATCCTGCTCCTGCACGGGACTTTCCGAAACCAAAGGTTCCAGGATAATAAACCCGTCCAGCGGGCCGGGGAACCTGTCAGCATCCTTTTTCCCAACCACGCGGGAATAATGTTGTGAAAGAACGCCGAAGATAATGGACAAATCTGATTTCCCTGCCTGGATATAAAGATTAGCCCCCCTTTGAACCATGCAAAAGTGAATGCCTACGGACTCTTGGATTAACACCATATTCACTTCCTCCATCCATGGCGAGATGGGAACATGAAACGATGGCTTTCTCACGGATGTGTATTTCCCTTTCCCGATAACGGAAAGCGTCCCGTCCTGTACCAGTGACCGGATTCGGGCATACAACGTTGGCCCAGGCACATCAGGAAAGACCTCCCGGAAGTCTTCTACCGAAAGAATAACCTTCTTTTTCAGCAGGTCTGCTATAGCCGTTTTGTATTCTGTGCGCTTCATCACTTTTGTTTATGCGCACAAATATAATCATAATTCGGCAAAATCAAGTAAAATAATGCCGAATTCGCTTATTACTTCCCCAGGCAGGCGATGTGCTCCTGGGGGGCTTCCATGATATTCCAGGAGAGGACGGCGCCGTCGAAGTTGTAGCGCATGACGGCGTCCAGGGATTCTTTCACATACTCGGGGGATGTGGGCACAATGCCTTCCCGGTAATTGATTTCGAGGCCGGGGAATTTGCCGCAGGAATAGGGCTCCATGGCTTCCAGCTGGGATTCCAGGAAAGCAACGTCCATGTCAAAGGCCGGATAGCCGGTGGCGCCGGGGACGGCCGCCTTCAATAGATCATACTCAAAGCCCATTCCGGCGGGAGCAAAAGTCTTGCGGTACAGCATGGGCTTGATGAAGTCGGCATGTTGTGACAGGATCTCATAGTCCTGCCCCACGAACGGAGCCATGAACGGGGCATACAGGTCCATGCCCACCTTCAAGCCACGGGCGCGGAGGCTGTCGGCAATGGCGGCCACCGCACCGCTTACCACATGGCCTTTGGCCTTGAAATAGGCCGAAGCCAGCTCGTTTTCAAAGGTGAACCCCTGCGCGGGAGTATAACCCGTCACCGACAGGAAACGGTCTCCCCGGGCCTCCCAGGCCGCACGGACATCGGCCAGGCTCACTCCCTCGGCCTGGAAGCGTTGGGTACAGATGGGGCAGCCGCAGCTGAGGACACCGCTCACTCCGCCCACGAAAGACTGGGTGCGGATACGGTCCATGAACACGCCGTCAAAACCGCAGTCGGCGAAGAAACGGTCATAGATATCCACTACGCGGGCAGCGTTCGCCGGGTCCGACGGGCAATTGAAGCGGAAACCCTCCCCCGCCGCCAGGTCATAATTGGCAGGAATCTGCCCCCACAGGTCCACGGCCGGCGTGTTGTCGCATACTTCCTCCGTCTCGGCAAAGACGGGAAGCCACAGATACATGCCGATGCCCTTCCCATGCAGATAATCACCCACCTCCCGGTAGATTTCTTGGTCGGTGCTCCAGCCGATGATGACGTTTTTCACCGGAATGAGACGGGACACGGTGTCCAGCCGGCCGATGATTTGCTGTGCGGTATAATCCGGCTGGTTCCACCCGCCCAGGGATACCTGGATGACATAAGCGGGTTTTGGGGACGTGCACGCGGCCAAAAGGATGATGGATAAAACGAAAACTGCGATTCTTTTCATAGCATAAGCTTCTTGTTGAGCCATGTCAAAGATAATATTTATATTTGGTATTTCCGGAATAAAGTCGTATATTTGCACCCGTGAACGAGATAGAGGACGACGGTCCCCTATCTTTTTTTAATAGCTATGACAAAAGAACAAATCATTCAGGCCGTAGAGACGGCAGT
>Ga0310690_10001908_pt1 | contig 35727 bp, 54 predicted proteins | sample AusTroGonzalo_MG_2_FD_207661 | JGI IMG/M metagenome (GOLD analysis project Ga0310690, IMG submission 207661) | Bovine rumen microbial communities from tropical cattle in Woodstock, Queensland, Australia - Gonzalo_04 (v2) (version 2) | ecosystem: Host-associated > Mammals > Digestive system >...
CAGGGCGAATCCCGGTGTTCGAGGTGTCGCTGTTGTTGGCAATGCCGTCGTTGTTGACATTGCACGCATTCGTCGAAGAGCCGGAATTGACGCACCGAAGCCACCAGTTGGAACGATGTACGACGCGTAACCGCTAGACATTATAGCCTTCGCGCATGAGTATCAGGTCGCGCAGGCGCTGCGCCTCCGCCTCAGCGGCCTGTAGTTTGTCCTCTTCGGTCTCCCTGCCCAGCAGCTTGACGGCGTTCTTCGTCCCCTTTAGCAGCTTGTACTCGTCTGCCAGGTCTTTGAGCAGCGGGGCGAACTCGTTGAGGTCTATGCCGTTCTCTCCGCCGTTGGGTTGCCCGTCATCTGGTTCGATTGGCTTGCAGTCGTGTCCCGTGAACGGGCAGACAACCCACTCCACGCCCTTCTTCGCGCCCCCGCGTATGGATACGAGCAGCGCGATCTCGTCGTAGAGGCTGTTCACGTCAGCCATGGCGAGGGAGAGGTACTTCTTGCGCTCGATGACCGCCCACGAGCTGTTGGGGTAGAACGCGTCGGCCTTCTCGATGTTTCGCACGAGCGACCTGGCGAGGTCGCACAACGGCACGGTGAAGGTGAACCTCTTCGACTTCGGTATGACCTTCTCCTTGTGAGCGAGGACGAAGACCTGCTCGCGTATGGCGAGCGCCTTATTGAAGAACTCCTTGGAGGACAAGCCCCTCTTCCTAGCCAGCACCGTCATCGGCACACCCCCAAAAATCAAAAATCGGGCCGACCCGCTTCGCGGGTAAAGAACAGAGGCCGCGCAAGGCGGCCTCTGTAGTGTACCAAGTACGGCAAAATCAGCCTACGAGGAAGCAGGGCGCAGGGCGAACCACGGTGTACGAGGTGTTGGAGTTGTTGGCAGCGCCGTCGCCGCTGACATTGCACGCACTCGTCGAAGAGCCGGAATGGACGCACCGAAGCCACCAGTAGGAACGAGAATTATCAGGTGTGCGCAGGATGCGGTTGCGAACGTCGCGGAACAGCGGCAGCTGCGTGTCGGCGCCGTTGGCGTACGGGCCGCTCCAATACATCTGCCCGTAGACCTCGACCTCGGAGAGCGACCACAGGCGCCCCATGTTCACCCAGTCCCAGCCGTTGGAATCGGTGAGGGTCGAGCCGTTGGTGTAGCGTTTCTCGAGCAGCGCCGTGCGCTCCTTCATGACCGCGCGAACCTCTGACGGGAACGTCGGCAGTAGGGTGTTGAGCTCGTAGTCGTGCAGCGTGCTGACGATGTACGGGTGCGCGCTCGTGCTGTTGCCGTTGTTATTGTTGCTGCCAGACTTCCAGGCAACGCCGTCCGGGAACACCTTGTCGGGCACCATGAAGATGCTGCCCGTGGTGACTTCCGTGCCGCAGCATCCGAGGTCGTAGTCGAACGCGCCGATGCGGTAGTTGTAGGTGTTCGACCCGATGGTGATGGGCACGTAGTCACCGATCTCGAGCCCGTCGTAGCTGCGCGCCTGGGCGCAAGCCTTGAGGAACTCCCAGGCGTTGGCGTAGTTGCCGTCAGCGATGGCCTGGGCGCAGCTCGTGTTGATGTTGCGCCCTGGGAACAGGTTGTTGATGTGCTTGATGATGCGCGGCTGCTGAACGTCCTCAACATCGTCGAGGCGCCCGTCGAGGGTGCTGATGTCGGCTTCGCAATCAGCGATGAGGGTGCGGCCCTCGGCGTCGCGGATGTCGCGGCGCTCGAGCTCGTCGTCATCGTTCGTGAATGTCACGTATTCGAGGTACTGCGTCATTTTAGTCTCCAATCTTGAGGCCGGTGGTTCCATCGGCGGACGCTACCAGCAGCGTCGCGCCATCGGGGTCTTCGCTCGTCTGAGCGACCCAGTAGGCGATGTCGGCGGACGCGTACAAGACGGTGCCGACCGCCCACACATCTCCGTACGCCTTCGTCGCTCGACGGGCGAGCGTGTCGATGGCGGTGAACAGGGTGTCGGTGTCGAAGCCTAGCGAGCGGATCGAGTCGATGATCGCCTGCGCCTCGCGCGCGATAATCAACGCGTTGGCGATGGCTTCGTCAACATCGTCAGCGCCGTCCAGAATCTTCTGCAGAACATCCTCCGTGACCTCCGGCAAGAGCGTGTCGTACACGTCACCTGACTCGCTCACGAGGAACGGGCGGGGCATCTTCGTGGTCACCACCCGGGTGTTGGTGTCGATGTAGCCGATGATGGTGACGAACATGCGCCCCTCGGTCTGCAGAACCTCCCAGGGGATGGTGCATGAGCGCGATGCGAAGTCCATCGTCTTGCGCACGCCGTCCGCAGCGTTCACGAAGATCGCCACGATGTCGGTCATGTAGTCCCACTCCGCGTCCATCGAGGTGGCGCGCAGGATGTCACCGTTGACGCAGTGCTGCACGTTCTTGTCGTTCTTCGCGTAGACGATCTGCCTGTCTATGACCCGAACGTCATGGTAAACAGGTGATGCCATGGTTCTCCTTCCCCTAGATGCCGAGCATCTTCTCGAGCACCTTCACGCGTGATGCTATCGCCGCAGTCGCTTTGCTCGACTGCACGTACGTCGAGTCACCCAGCTCGATGGTCGAGTTGTGCGGCTCGTTGATGTCTATGACCTGCTTGACCACCTCGAGGCTCTGGTCGAGTCCTATCAGCGAGTTCTTGACCTGGTACCAGTCGTAGAGCCTGAACTCCTCCGGCGCGAGGTCGATGAGCGAGAGGTCGTACGCATCGACCGCTGCGGAGGTCGGGAACTGGTTGTTGATTGGCAACCACGACTGCGCTGCGCTCTTGAGGTTCGCCGCGACCGTCATGTCCTCCCAGATGTGCGTGCCTTCGATGACCCCGTACACCGCCTTCGCGTCAGCGTCCTCGATGTACTCCTTGCCGCTGTTCACGCTCGCGATGGTGAGGTAGTCGTCGCTGCCGTCCGGTTTTTTGCCGAGCGGGTACAGGCGCGTTATGACCTGGGTCGGCTCCTCGTCGAGGGTCGCGCTCGCCATGTTCTGCGCGAGCTCGATGGTGGTCGAGCTGTCGTCTCCCAGCTTCTCGCTGTAGTCGAGGTACAGCTTGCCGTCGTCGGATGAGCGCCTGACGCGCATCTCTCCGCCGAAAACGTCCACCAGCTTGCTCTGCAGCGTCTCGCGCGTCGAGTCGCGCTGCAGACCCTTGTAGACGCCCTGGGAGGTCTGGTACGTGATGAGGTCAACAACGCCCCGGTACACCTTCTTATGGTCTTCCACGCGCTCGTTGTGACGCGCCAGAACGTAGTCGATGAACTGCTGCAGGCCGTTGCGGCTGCTGTCACCGCTCCACTGCTGCTCCGCCAGGTACGGCTGCACGGAGTCGCACAGGTACGCCTCAACGCCCTCGCACGTCACGCTCTTGCCGATGGTGCCGTCAGAGTCCATGAACGCCGGGGCCTTCACGACGCGGCCCTCGAAGTCCACCTTGCCAGTCTTGCCGTTCACGACCTCGATGGTGGTCGTGAGGCGGTTGAGCGCCTCGTACCCGGGGTTGTCCGGGTAGATGATGAACGTGAGGCAGTCGATGGAGTTGCGCTCGCGCGTTATCTTCGCCTCTGCGATGCGCTCGTACCTGTCGTGGATGCGCACCGAGTCCTCGCCGTTCTTAATGGTCACCGTGTACAGCACGCTACAGCCTCTCCTCGATCCACTTGATGGTGCAGGCGGAGCCATCCACCTCAATCTTGTTCATGCCGCTCTCGAGGCGCAGGCTCGTGACCCTCTCTGTCGAGGTGACGGTCTCCGTCTCGTTGTTGATCGCGATGCTCGACCAGCTGCCTGCCGACTTCGCGGTGATGCGGACGGGGCGCCCGTCGTTGATGACGTAGTTGGTGCCGACCTTGAGCGGCTTGGTGCTCTCTGCGTCCGCTACCATGAACGGGTACAGCGTGAAGGTCGCGACCAGCCTCGCCTTGACGCCGCTCTTCTCGTGCTCTGGCGCAACGTCGGTGCAGCTGCCGTGGTGGTGGTACTCGTCGAACATGTCATCGTGGATGTCGGCGTTGTATATGCCGAGCAGCCACTCGGTGAACTCGCGCACGCCCTCCATGGCATCCGCGATGTCGTCGAAGGTCTTGGTGAACGTAAAGGCGATGGTCTTCTCCTCGTAGAACGCCTCGCCGTACACGCCCGTGTAATCGAGCACGCCGTTTGAGTACGGCACCTCGACGGTGGTGCGCCGCAGTTTCGGTGGCTTCTCCTTGCGCTCCGCGAGCGCCCAGCCGAAGTCCTCCTCGGAGTGGTAGTTTTCAACGCTTATGCCGTAACTCATTGCGCCCATCCTCTCGCCGCCTTGTTCAGGCGTGTGCCGTTTATCGTGTCGAGGCTACCAGCGACAGCCTTCGCGATGACGCGCCCGTCGAGGGTGATGACCGTCGTGCCGAACCCGGCGCGCAGCAACTCCCTGACCACAGCAGACGCGAGCGCGCTGTAGTCGATGCCGCCCATCTGCCTGTTGATGCCCTGCGCGATCTCGTCGTACGTCTGCGAGTTGAGGGGCAGGGCGGCCTCGCGCCCGGCCTCGCCGATGCCGATGATCTGCGCGGTGTTGAAGATGCCGCCCTTGGCGTACCAGTCGATGCTGATCGATGGCGGGTATCCCTGGCCGCCGATGCCCCACGGCACCTCGCCGCCGTCGATGTTGAAATGCGGCAGCTTGATGCTCGGTAGCTCCAACCGTGCCCCGCATATGATGCTGCTGATGGTGTTGATCGCGCCCTGCACGATGCCCTTGGCGGTCTCGATGGGCGAGGTGATGGCGGACTGTATGCCGTTCCAGATGCCCGTGACCGTGGAGAGGACGCCGTTGAACACACCGCTCACAGTCGAGCTGATGCCGTTCACAACGCCGGACACGACCGACGCGGCGCCGTTGATCGCGCCGCTGATGGTGCTCTGTATGTTGTTCCAGATGCCGGACACGAAGCCTGCCACGGCGTTGAACGCGCTCTGCACCGCGTTGCCGATTGCCGCGAGCGCGGAGCCGACGAGCGTCTTGATGGCCTCCCACACGTTGGAGATGATGGTCTGTATGCCGTGCATGATCGAGTCGATGCCCTGCTGCATCTGCGTGAAGTCCCCGGTGGTGAGGCCAACTATGAAGCCAATCACCGTGTCGAACACGCCCTTGATGGTCTCGAGCACGCCGCTGATGATGCCCAGGATGTTGGGCATGACCGACGCGACGACGCTGAGTATCTGCGCCATTGCCTCGATGACCAGCTGCAGTATCTGCGAGACCACTGGCATGACTGTGCCCGTGATGAACTCGACAATCTGCTCGATGTAGGGCATCGCCGCCTCTATCGCATCGGATATCGCGGACTGTATCTGCTCCCATGCCGCCATCACCGAGTCGCGGAACCCCTCGTCGGTGTTCCACAAGTAGACCACCGCAGCGACTAGCGCGGCGATGATGCCGATGACGATGCCAACGGGGCCAGTGAGTGCGCCGAGTGCGCCGCCGAGCGCCCCGGTGCCGCCAGTCAGGGCGGACATGGCGCCCGACAGTGCGGTGAACCCAGCCTTGAGCTGCGGGATGAACGCGATGACGTTGCCGATAACCGTGAGCAACGGGCCTATCGCCGCGACTATGCCTGCTATGACGAGTATGAACTGCTGCCCCTGCGGGCCGATGGACTTGAACCACTCGGAGAAGTTATGCACGCCCTCGACGAAGCCGTCGATGGCAGGCTGCAGCGCCGTGCCGATGGTGTTGCCCAGCTCGATCATGACGTTCTTGATCTGGTTGATGGCCTTGTTGAGGTCGAATGTCGTGGTCTGCATCTTCTCGAACGACTCGTCGGTGAGGCCTGCAGCCTCGCCCATCGCCTCGAGGTTCTCCGTGAACTTCCCGGCGCCGTCTGCGGAGATGGTTGCGGCAGCGGCAGCTGCCTCCGCGCTGCCGAACATGTCATACATCGTCTGCCCGGTCTCCTCGCCGTGCTTGTTCAGCACGTTGAGGACATCGCCGAGGCTCATGCCCGATGCCATCGCGTCCGAGAAGGACATGCCGAGCTCGTCCTGGATGATCTTGCCGACCTCGGAGCCGGAGTCACCCAGCTCCTTAATCATGGCGTTGATGTACGTGGTGGACTCCGCCGTCGCGATGCCGTTGGCGGTGGTGGTCGCGTAAGCTGCGGCCAACTGCTCGAGGTTGACGTTGAACGCGGCAGCGGTCGGGATCGCCTTGCCCATGGAGGCGGACAGCTCGCCGACCGTCGTCTTGCCCTTGTTCTGCGTCTGCAGCAGGATGTCCGATACCTTGGCAGCGTCGAGCGTCTCGTCGTTGTACGCGTTCAGCGTGGTGGTGAGAACGTCGAGGGCGCTCGCTGAGTCAGTGAAGCCTGCGGTTGCCAGCTTCGTGGCCTGCCTGACGAACTCGACCGCCTCGCCAGTGCTCTGGCCTGCAGAGATGGCGTTGTACACGTTGTCGGCGATGTCGGATGCGGCGATGCCAGTATCGTCCGAGAGGTCTAGGATGGCCTCGCGCAGCTCGTCGAGCGGCACCTCGGTGGTGTCGGCGATGGTCGATACCTTCGCCATCGCGTCGTCGAACTCCCAGGACATCTTTGTCATGGAAGTGCCGGCCGCGACGATCGGCGCCGTGAACATGGCGGTGCAGGACGCGCCTGCGCTCTTGAACGCTGCGGAGACTGCCTTCGCGCTGTCCGTTCCCTTGGTGATATCGTCCCAAGTCACGCCCTTGATGGCGGTCTTGAGGTTGTTCAACTGCTTGGGTACGTTGGCAGTATCGAGGATCGCCTCAATGATTACGCTGCCATCGGCCATTTAGCTCACCTCGTCATCTTCGCCTTGAACGCGAGCGCCATGTCATCCATGGCGTGCTGCTGCGCTGCAATGCGGTCGTGTGAGCCCTTCTCCGTGTTGTCTTCTATCTTCAAGAGGTCGTGCAGGCGGTCGAACTCGGCCACCTGCTCCTTGTTGTACTTGGTCTTCTCCGGGCGGTTCTTGGAGTTCCGGTAGTACATCGCGCGCCCCAGCGGTGTCTCGTACGGCAGAGACGCCACGAGCGCCAGGAACTCGTACCAGGAGATGGCGTCGCGCGCCGCGTCCCAGTCGAGGCCGTAGGCCTGGCGGAACGACGAGCGGATGATCGCCGCGTCCTGCTCGATGTCCCACAGCGGCTCCTCGTCCTGATGCCCCCCTGCATTGAGCCCGAAAACGTCCCACAGCGAGTCCTTGATGAGCTCGGAGAACTTCACGGGCGAGAAGTCGCAGGCGCAGAAGGCGTCCTCTGGATCGACGAAGAGGCGGGAGACCACCTCGACCGCCTTCTGCTCCTCGCCCATGCCCTCGTCGCGGAACAGCAGCGCGATCTCCACGCCGTTGCGCGCGTTGTCGTTCACGAGGACGGTCTCGCCGCGCCACTCGTAGGGGAACGCGGTGGAGCCGTCATCGAGCGTGATGCGCTTGCTTGCGAGGGAGGATGGGATCATCTCTTCTTGCCGCCCTTCTTGGCGCGGCGCGCCTTGCGGTTGTCGGGAGTCCACTGTCCGTTGGTGCGGCGCTGCTCGCCCTCGAAGTACACGCCTGCCTCGCGCAGCTGCTTCGAGGTGCAGCGTTGGTAGAGCCAGACGCACAGGGAGCCGAACACGTCCCCGACGTTTCGGATGTACCTGGCGGGGTCTACCGCCTCGCCGTCCCCGATGTACTCGAGGATGTCCTGGTAACCCTGCGGGCCGATGATCGCCGAGATGACGCGCTTCTGCAGCTTCACGATCTCCTTGGTGGTCTGCTCGAGTTCCTCCGGGGTCGTTGCCGCATCGGACGCGTCCGCGAGCTCCTTCGCGCGCTCGAAGGCGTTGCCCACCCTCACGAGCATCGTCTGCAGGCTCTCGTCATCGGTCGCTACCTCCCACTCGTACGCGACCCTGCCGTCGTCGTCGCGGATGTTGATACGCTCCGACTTCCTGTTGACCTGCAGTGTGGTTGTCTTTGCCATCGTGAGCCTCTTTCCCTTGCGTGAGCCTTCATAGAAAAAGGGCACGGGCGGCTCACGGTGCCCGTGCCCTCATAGGGAATGTTCCCCGTTGTGTCGCTTGCGCCTAAGCGTTCACCGTCATGGAGCAGGTGTCGGTGTAGTCGTTGCCATCGACCGTGATTGTCGCGGTGATGGTCACCGTGCCAGCTGCCACGCCAGTCACGACGCCGGAGTCGCTCACGGTCGCTTTGTCCGTGTCGCTCGAAGACCATGTGACCGACGCGTTGGACGGCACCGGGGTCGCGGTCAGCTTCTTGGTCGCGCCGACGTTGACGCTCGAGCGGGACGGGGAGACCGTCACGGACGGGACATCGGAGCCAGCGGCGCCCACGCTGATGTTGACCTGCTTGACCACGGAGGGCAGCGATGCCGCCTTGATGGTCAGCTTCGTGGAACCCTGCGCCACGCCAGTGATGACGCCATCTGCGTCCACCGTCGCGATGGAGGTGTCCTCGATGCCGTAGTGGCACTTCTGGTTGGCGCCGCTCGGGGTCACGGAGACGGTCAGCTCGGTCGTGGAGCCGACTGCCACGGTCGGGTTCGCAGGCGAGCAGCTGATTGCGGTCGGCAGCAGGTTCTTGCCAGGGGAGCTGAACTCGTCGATGGTGTTCACGGAGATGGTGAACTGGAAGTCACCCTTGTCGTTGGGCGCGCCCATGCCAGTCTTGATGCCGGAGATGGTGCAGGTGCCCTCCATGTACGTGCCGTCAGGCTGCGTCCAGCGGTAGTTGGTCTTGCGCTGCTTGCCGATCTTGTGCGCGAGGCCGGCGATGAAGTCCTGGCAGGGGTCTCCGTACTTGCGGTGGGAGGTGATGGCGATGGCATCGCTCACTGCCGTGATCTCCGTCTCGGTTGCGCCGAGGTTGTGGTAGTAGGTCTCGTCGCTGGTGGTCTCGTTCAGCGACGGGTCGCAGTTCGTAGCGCCGACGAGGGCGTACGCCCAGGTGCGGTACGTCTGCTCCGGGGTGATGTCGAGCTCAATCACGTGGTTGTAATTGGGCGCGTAGTCTAGCGTCTGGTCTGCCATGGTTCTAGATCCTTCCTGTAGTGGTTGTTATGTTGGCCCGCATCCTGCATTCGTACACGTACGGGAACCCGGGGTACTCGAGCTCCTGCGTCTCCGTGTAGACCTCGCAGCTTGTGAACAGGTACGACCCGTTCTTGCTCTTGAGGTCGAGGGTCGGCAGCAGGGAGGCTATGCGGTCGCACTCGTCGATGGCGGTCTGCTCGTCCGCGCGCACGACCACGACCTGGAACAGGTAGGCGATCTGCCTCTGCCCCGTGAAGTAGTCGGCGGTCTTCGTCGAGGGTATGCGCCTGACGGCTATGCCGCCCCCCTTGAGCTCGTCGAGCTTGCGGGTCTTCGCGTCCGTGAACCCGTTGTCGCGCAGCTTCTCGGCCGCGACATCTGCCAGGTCGATCATCATGCGCCTCCTACGGTCACGTTGCCATCTCCCGACAGGAGCCCCGCCGCGAACTTCTTCCAGTTGGGCAGCTTCTCCTGCTTGGTGACCTCCGCCCAGTGGGGCGAGGCCTTCGGGTTCTTCGTCCTCCGCACGCTGTCGGCGTTGTACACGCGCTTGGCGTACGGCGTGTTCCATACGAGCTTGCCGCCCTCGTAGTCGCTTGACATCGGCTCCGAGTCCCGCAGCGTTCCCTCGTCAACCGGGACGTGCTCGCGCATGTCGAGCGCGACCCTCTTGGCGAACGCCGCCTGCTTCGGCTTCATCGCCGCCTGGCCGAGTTTTTTCTCGACCCCCTGTAGGTTCAGGCTTTTTATCGAGAAGTCGGTCATAGCAGGTCAAGCTCCCAGTGATGCACTTCTCCGAGCGGTCTGAGAGCGACGCAGGCAGCGACGGTGAACACCTCGCCGCCTATGGTCACCCTCGATCCCACGGGAACGTCGAACGCCCCCGGGGAGTTGACGGCATCGACCCATACCCGACCCTTCGCGCCATCTGCGAGGCGGAAGGTGCTGGGGTTGAGGACTTCGGCGCGCTCGAGGCGCACGTTGCCCACCGTCACAGCCTTGTTGAACTTCCCGCCGTAGGCTGATGTCGTGTCGGGGGTCTCCACCGTCATGGTGTCGGTCAGCAGGTAGAGCGGTATCGGCACCAGGCAAGGCATCACAGAACCCCCTGGTACAGCAGGCCAGTCCCGGAGAGCTCGCCGTAGACGGCACCCTCCATGTCCGAGTCGTACGCAGACGTTCCATCGGCGGAAGACCCGCCGCCGTAGCTGAACGACCCGATGGTGAAGCTGGGCGCGCTCTCGCCTATGCCGCCCGTGGCACCGTACGCCGCATCAACGTCCACCGCCGCGCACACCGCGTTGACGTACGCTGCGGACTGCGTTTCGTTTTCGGGCACGTTGAAGCCGATGATGCGGCGCACTGCGCCTTTAGCGTGGGGGAGGGACGCGGCGAACGCGTCCGCCCCCAGCTTGCCACCCCATGCCTGGTAGTCCGAGTATGCAACATCGGGCAGGGACATGGCTACTCCTTAGCGGCTTCGATCAGCGCGGCGAGTTCCGGGTTTGTCATCTCGGGGCTTGCCTCGATGCCGAGTTCGGCGCACTGCTCGAGCAGCTCCGCCTTGGTCGGGCGGCCGCCCTTCTTCTTCGCAGGCGCCTCCGCCTTTGCCTCAGCTGCCTGGTCTTCGGGCAGCGGTGCGATGATGATGGTCATGGCTATGCCTCCTCACATACGAGCTGCGACAGGTCGAGAACCTGGCGGTGCGTGCGCTTGCCGTCCGTGCTCTCCACGATCAGGTTCTGCGCGGTCTTGCTGGTGACCTTAATCACGGCGTCCATGTCGGAGTCGAGCTCCTGCATACCAGCGCCCTGGCTCGGCTTGATGCCGACGCGGTGCTTTGTCGCGGTGCTGTCGGGGTTGCTGAACGCGAGCGCGATGAAGTTGCCAGGGCCCCACGTCGTGGGCAGCGATCCCGTGCTCACGTACTTGAGCTTGCCAGTGATGGCGCCGTTCGCGACCTCGATGTCCTCCTGCAGGCTCGCGACCGTATGACCCCAGTACGGGCCGGCGGCAGAAGCAGCCACGGTGAGGTTCTGGAAAGTCAAACCGATGGTCTTGCTCATTCTGCTCACCCCTCTACGAAGTCGCGATGTTCGCGAAGATGAGGTCGGCCTTCTGGTAGTAGACGATCAGGTCGTGGAACAGGCGGTACTGCCACTTGTGGGCGTCCTTCTCCTGGTTCGCGTCCGGCGCGAAGTAGCGCAGCTTCTCGTGCTTCTGCAGAGCGACGGCGGCCTCGGGAGCGGCGATCAGGAAGTTGATGCCCTTGCCTGCGCTGGCCTTGGCGTACCCGCCGGCCTTCTGGCCTTCGGTCGTGCCGTCGTTCAGGTCGATGGCGCTGTAGAAGCGGTTCGTCGGGATGACGTTGAGGCGCATACCGTCGAACGTGTCGAAGCGGGTGTCGGGCGTCTCGCCCTGGCCCATGCGCCACGGCTGTGCCTTGCGCAGCAGGCCCTTCATGCCTGCCGACAGGTTCAGCACCAGGCCGCTCACGTCGTAGCCGAGACCCTCGAAGTGCTCCTCCGCCTCGAGAACGGCGTCGAGCGCGTCCTCCGGCGTGGTGATTGCCTGCGAGGTGGTCTCGCCTGCGCCAGCTGCGAGCAGCGCGAAGCGGGTCGCATCGACTTCGGGGATGACCTTGGTGCGAGCGAACTCTGCCATGACGTTGGCGGAGACGAGCAGCTCGTGCTCCTCATCGTCCATCACGTCGATGGAGAACTCGCGGCCGCGGTCGTAGTTCAGCTTGTAGGTCTGCCAGGACACGGTGGCATCGCCAGCGGCGAAGCCGTTCGCGCGGTCGTAATCGCCGAGACCCTGCACCACGACGGTGGGCAGCTTGATCTCGCCAACGCCGGAGAACTCGCCGATGAGGTCAGAGTTGACGTTGAGGAACGAGGTCTTGGTCTCTTGCTCGATGATCTGGTCGAGGCGGTTGGTGAACTTGGTGACAGTTCCTCCGAGATTGTTAGACATGGTGTGTCTCCTTTACTTCTTGAGCCCGAACGCCTTGTCGAGCTTCTCGTCGAGGGAACTCGCCGGGCCTTCGGGTTTCTTGCCCGTCGATCCCTTCGGCTTAGGTTCCGCATCTTCTCCGAACAGGTAGGGCTCGCCCTCCTTGAGTTTGGCGGGGTCGTTGTCGTAGTCCTCGAGCAACGCCTTCGCCGCCTTCACGTTCTTGCATCCGAGCAGCTCGAGTGAGTGCTTGACCTTGGTGTCGGCCAGCTCCTCCTTGAGGTCTTTGACCTGCTTCTCGAAGTCCGCGCGCTTTTCCTTCTGCTCTGCAGCGTCAGCTACCTGAGCGGTGAGCGCGTCGATCTTCGCCTGCAGCTCCGCGACCTCCTTCTCGTGTCGCTCCTTGTTGATGCCCGGTTGCCCGTACTTGTCCTTCGGCTCTGGCTCGGGTTCTGGCGTCGGCTCGGGTTCGGGGTCTGCCCCCGGTGTCGGCTCTGGCGTCGGCTCGGGTTCTGGCGTCGGGTCTTGAGTCGGGTCTTTCGGTTCCTTCGGGTCTCCCATTTCCTGTCCTTTCTCCCAGGTTTGTTTGCGCGGTTCTCTCCGCAATGGGTGGGTTTTTTGCGCTATCCCAAGCAGGTGCAGGATATGGGAGGTGTCGCACGCAAAAGAAAACCCCGCGAGAGCGGGGCGTTCATCTGCTGGTGTTGGTCGCTGTTATCGCGCCAGGGCGTACTGGCAGAACTCTGGCGTGAGCTCGAGGTCGTACTTGTCGAAGTGGTACACGTCGCTCGAGTCCCAGGAGTATCCCCCCGCCTCGTACGAGAGCCAGTCCTCGCCGACCTCCTCGCCAGTCACGGCATCGGTGAAGTGACCAGCGGCAGCTGCGACGAACGGGAACTTGCCGAGGAAGGCGAGCAGCGCCTCCTTGTCTGGGTTCGGCGCCGTCTTCATCGGCTCGCCGTCCCAGTATCTCGATGTGCAGATGGTGGTCATGATCTCGGCCTCGGGTCGAAGGTCTTCATGCTGCCTGTATTATCCCCCCGTTTCTTGCCCACCGCAAGGCCCCCATCGGTCGAAACCCACACCGTGTCGGTCGGCGCTACGACCTGAACCCCCAGCTCATCGGCCAGACGTTGCGCGAAGCACGGGGCATCGCCGGAGTCATCGCCCGTGCTGCAGGAGAGGAGGCGCACCGCCTTCGTGCCGTCGTAGTCCTTCCTGCGCGTGATGATGTCAGCGACAACCTTGTGATCGACTTTCGTGCCGAACAGCGTGACGGTCTCCGGGGTGCCGTGCATCGCGAGCGTGTAGTACCTGTCGTCCGACAGCTTGCCCCACGCCCTGCGCGTGACGGTGCCGAAGCTGTCCTCTGAGTAGATCGGGTACATCTTGCGGACGCACCTGTCCTTGAGGTCTGCGACGGCGAGCGCCCTCTGCTTGGTCTGGGCGGATGCGGAGAGCGTGACCTTCGGCATGTCTCCCGCCCACTCCCTCCGTGGGGAACGCTGCAGCACGGACGTGCCTGGCCTGCACCTCGCGTTCGCGTTGTCGATGAGGGCGCGCATGTCCGCCTGCTCGCCGCGCAGCTTCTGCTGCAGGCGCAGGACTTCCGCGAGGTTGTCGTCGTTCTCGTTGGCAGCGTACAGCTGCTTCGCGCCCGACAGCTCGCGCTTGGTCTTGCGTATCTCGCGCTCCTTCTCGCGCTGCTTCTGCGAGAGGGAGTACACCTCGTCGTTGCTCAACCCGCTCGGGTGCTCGGGGTTCGGCTTGTACGTGCGCTCCATGCCGGGGATGTACGGGCCGTGGCTGTGGCGGCAGTTCGCGCCGTAGATGCCATCGGCGATATCGCCTACGTGGCAGGCTGTGCGGAAGTCCTCGTACACGTGGCCGCCGACCTTCTTGCGCCCGTTGCGCGAGTAGACCCTGCCTTCCCACTCCTGGTGACTGGGGCGCGCCCCGGTGTGGCTCGATACCTCGACGAACTCGATGCCTGCCTCGTCCATGATCTGCTCTGTGCGCCGCGCGCCGTCCTGCGCGATCTGCGTGCGGATGTGCCGCCTGACGGCAACGTCCACCTGGTTCGCCACGGTCTTGGCGCCAGTGGACTGGCTGACGTACTGGATGACGCTGATGCCCTTGCCCTCGAGGTCGCGCACCGCCTTGTGCAGCGCGCGCTCCGTTGTCATGAACCCCGCGTTGACGTTGACCACCGCATCGGTCGATGCCTTGATGAACGCGTCCTTGGCGCCCTCGACCATGCCGATGTTGTGCCGCGAGAGTATGCCCTCGATGCCGCGCACGGTCGCTGCCATCTCCTGCGTGGTGATGCCGTCTAGCTCCACGCCCAGGCCCTTCTTGACGTAGGCGAGGTCGCGCTCGTCAGACTCGCCCAGGAGCGTGCGCACCTCATCGTTGACCGCCCGGTCTATCTCGGAGGCGTGCTCGTCGAGGATGCGCTCGAGCTCGGGGGTTGCCGACTGCGCGAGCAGCAGGATGGCCGTCTGCGATCTCTGGTCTGCGATGTTGCCGGATATCATGCGCCCGACGAGGTAGTCGAGCATCTCGGCTTCGACCTGCGTGTACGAGGCCGCTACCAGGTCTCCCGCCTTGTCGAGGTCGCTAGGCGTAAGCATGGCTTAGAACCCGAACGCGACGGGCTCTTCCACCTGGCCGGCAGCTGCCTCCGCCCTGGCCTCGTCCTCGGTCATGCCGTAGAACTCGACCAGGTACATCCACGCGGGAACCACGCCTGCTGATATCTCGGCGAGCATCATGCTCTTCTTGGCCGCCGTGTCCTCGATGATCGAATCGTCGAAGGTGACCGACACGTTGCCGAAGTCATCCTCGATGTCGGCTCCGCAGTGCAGCTTCGCGCACGTGAGCAGCGCGGTGAGGACTTGCGACACGGCGCCGCCCAGCGCGTTCTCGTGCTTCTTGACAGAGCGCATCATCTGCGAGTTGTCGGAGCTGACCTCTGTGGCTGTCTTGAGTCCGCCGGCCTTGTCGAGGGTGAAGTAGTCCTGACCGAACCCCATCTGGTCACCGTACTCGGCGAGCGCGGTGTCGAGCGCCTTGACCAGCGGCTCGATGCGGATGTCGGGGGAGTACACCTCGTAGAAGTCCGAGGCGCCGTGTCCCGCCACCTTGCGGAACTTGCGGTCATCGCCGGAGACGGGGATCGCGCGCCCGTTCTCGTCGCGCACGTCGATGAGCGCCTCGTCCATGAAGACCATGACCCCGGTGAGGTCTACCTCCTGGAAGATGGCGTCCCACGCGATCTCGACAGCCTTGATGGAGTCGATCCCGTCGTGGAACACGCTCTGACCGTACGGTGACATGTCGGCGCACACGTTGCGGATGCCGGGGCGCACGATGCCGAAGGTCGGGGTCTTGCACCCAGTGTCGAACTCGGCGAGCACGTCGTACGCCTCGGGGTTCACCTTGTTGCCGTCGATGAACAGCGCGGTGTCGATGACGTAGGTGCCAGTCTCCTCGTTCACGTGGTGTATCTGCAGCTGGTCTGCGGTCTTGCCCTTGATGGAGACCTTGGTCACGAAGGCGCACTCGCTCACCCCGTCCATGTCCCAGGACAGCGGCACGACCATGCGCGCGTCGTAGGTGCGCAGCTTGATCTCGGGGACTGCCTCGTCGAAGTCGAACCACAGCGCCCACGCCCCGGTGCCGAGGGCGAAGGCGGTCTCAACCATCTCCTGCCCGTTGATCCAGAACGCGGTGCGCTCGAGGTAGTCGTTGAGCCACTCGTTCGCCTTGTCGGTGGCGCACGCAACGTCCGTGTCCTCGTTGAGCAGCAGGCTGGCCCACTCGCGGCAGGCGCGCCTCGCGGGTTTCAGCGACAGGCGCTTGCGCGACTTCTTCTTGCCGCCCGAGCTGTACTTGACGCTGTAGAACTTCTTCGCGTCGCTGTCGTGCTCGGTGTCGCTGGTGTACCAGCTCCACCACTGAGTGATGAACGTGGTCATCGAGGTGTTCAGCGTGTACCCCTCGTCCTTGAGGTACTTGGTCACGTGAGATGGGATTTGAAACTCGTCGATAGCCATGTGAAAGCCTTTCTCGCTGCGGTTATCATGCCTCGCGTGTCTCCCTGCCCTTGCGGTAGGCGTACCTGCTCTTGGCCTCGTGCATGAAGGCGTAGCGCGTGGCATCGACCCAGTGGTCGTTGCCATCGGGTATCACGTTGAGGACTTCCTCGTCCCGGTTGACCTCGTACTGCATCTCGCGCACCTCGCGCGCAAGGTGGGGGCAGCGCACCGGGTCGATGACCCAGTGGCACGACTGCAGGAACCTGTAGGAGTTGGCGCGCATGTTGCCCTTGCCTGCCGCCCTCGCGTTGGCTCCCGCGTCGCGCTGCTGCGCGATGGTCGTGGGGTCTGCATCGTCCGACATGATGGGGATGTGGTGGTAGACGGGTTTCGCCTCGGGGTTCTGCGCGTCGTCTGCGTACGTGAGCGCCGCCACGATCTGGCGCGCCTGCTCGTCGGGCGCGACCTTGTTGCCGCCCAGCTCCTTGAACGTGATGATGGTGTTCTTGCCGGGTTGCCACTCCGACGCGGTGACCGCCCACGGGTCTGGGTACCAGCCGAAGTCCTGCCCCCACCTCGGGTTGTCGAAGGCTGCGATCTCCTCGTCGGTCACCTCGCGGAACTCCACGTTGTCGAAGACCTCGGTGCCGTCTCCCACGGTATCGCCCAGGTACTCGTGCGCGTAGGCGTTGGGGTCTGTCTCCTTGAGGTGCTCGGCATCTGCTATGAACTGCTCGCCCAGCCACTCGGGCGGGGCGTTGAGGTAGCACGACTCGAAGACTGGCAGGCCCTCGTCCCTCCGCTTCTGCATCTCGACGTTGACCCAGCTGCGCTTGGAGCGCGGGGGGTTGAACGTGTAGAGGCGCACGCAGCCATCGCCGCCGCGCGCCGCCGACTGGTTGACCTTGCGTATCTCGGCCATGCCCCTGAACATGTCCGCCTCCTCGAACCACACGATGCCGATGTGGCCGAAGGGCGGGGTGGTCGATTTGATCTTGTTGGGGTTGTCGCAGCCTCGGAACATGATGAGCTGCCCGGTGCTGCGCTTGGTGATGCGGAACGTGGTGTCTGGCGTGTCGTACTCGTCCTCCAACCCCAGCGCGTTGATGGCCCACACTATCTGCGCGTACACCGCCTCGCGGATGGTTGCCTTGTAGCGCATCAGCACGAGGGCGTGCTCGGTGGGGTTGCGCTCGATGTGGTTCACGACCTCGAGGGACGCCCATGACGATTTGGTCGAGCCACGTCCGCCGATGCCCCAGTAGTCAACGTACGTGCGCTGCGCGATGCAGCGGTGCGGCGCGAGGAAGTCGGGAGAGAGCAGCAGGCCGAAGTCTGCGGTGAAGCGGTTGCGCTCCGCCTTCTCGTCTATGGCGTATGGCAACAGCTCCCGGGTGGCGGAGACGAGCGCGGACGCGGCAGTCTGGCCGATCCTGCGCCCCTCTTCCCGGTCTTTCGATATCTCCTCCCACGAAGCCTCGGCGAGACCGTCCAGGCGCAGCAGGAGTCCCTCTCGCGTTATCCTGGCGTTCCTCGCGGCCTCGGCCTCTAGGGCGGCAAGCCTTCCCGAAACCTTCCCACTCGCCTCGAGCTCGCAGGCGCGCGAATCGACGGTCTTGTCCTTCCACTTGACGGAGCGCGGGTACGCCTCGCGGTAGGCAGCGCGCTGCGTGAGGCCGCGCAGCCTCGCCTGACAGTAGAGCTCCTGGTTCTGCGTCAATCCTTCCATGACCGGGGATTCTCCCGCTAATGTCGCGTGATGCCCCCGCCCGAGGGGTTAGGCGGGGGCTGGGACGAGAGAAGGAGCGCGTGGCCCCGCACCGTCATCTTGCCAGCGGTGTCGCAGAAAGGTGAGGCCGGGGTTGCTGTAGTCCCCGGCCCCGAAGGCTTACGAACTGCGCACGAGAGTTGCCGATCCCCTGCACATCGCTGTTGTTATGTTCGTTCTACTGTCGCTGCTACCCTATACGCATCACCTCCCTCGGCTCCATGTACATCCGCCCGAGTGCGAAGTCCATGCCGCACACAGAGCATCGATAACCCAGCAATACCTTGCTTGGCCCCCTCACCTCGTGAAGCGTGCCTGTCCCTGGCGTGTGATCGCACTTGGGCGGTTTGTGCTGGTACATCCAGCTGGTGTCCTCGACGAGCCACCCCATAAGTTCTCCGAACTCTTCCAGGTTGGTGCCGAGGCTCATTTGACACCGCCCTTCTTGATGAAGTCGAGGAACCCGAGGCAGTCGGCCATCTGATCGATGGGGATGACGTAGGAGATGCCGAACACCACGAAGCCGTCGAGGATGCCGTGGTGACCAGAAAGCACATAGGTGATCTCGTACGTGCGCTTGTTGATGGGGTGGTCTACCTTCTGCTTTTTCTCGTCTACGACCGTGAACCGCACGAGGTCTCCAGCGTTGAAGCCCCTGTCGTTGACGCGCACCTCGAAGGTCTTGCGGTTCTCGACGATCGCGTCGGCGAACTGCTTGCGAATCTTTAGCTCGTGAATCATTTCGTCCCCCTGTAATGTTTCTGGGTTCCCCAGATGGCTCCCGTTATCTCGTTGCCGCATCCGGGGCAGGTGTCGAAGACCCGCTCCTCGCGGCAGTAGGCGTTGCAGATGGAGCAGCGGAACATGCCGACGCGCGATGAGACGTTGCGGCATTCCACCGCCTGCTCGAACCTCTTGCAGGCATCCGTGTCCTCGTAGGCGAGGGCGTAGGTCTTGGGGCAGCACAGGCCCCAGTCACCGCCTCCCTTGTAGTACTTGCATTGGGCGCAGACCTTCATACGCAATCACGCAGCCTCACGACGGGGATGCCGATGGCCTTGGCAACCTTGCGCTCGAGGCGCGCCCCCTTGCTCGTCCACCACATGGGCAGCAGCACAAGGGCGTCGAAGATCGGGCGGATGCCGTCTTCCTCGTGGTACTTCATCGTGAGCGTGTCGAGGTCGTCGAGCATGAAGTCCTCGCGCTCCCATCCCATCTCGTAGCGGGGCAGGGAGGTTGCGGGGTTGAAGACCCCGTTGGCGCCGAGACTGCGCAGCTTGAGCTCCGCCTCGTCGAACGCCTCCTTGTTGTAGTTCTCCCATCCAGTCATGGGGCCGCTGATGTACGCGACCTTGCCGTCAATCTGCATTTTTCCTCCCGTATTCCGCGACCGCCCGGTCGTCCATCATGAGCGCGGCGGCCTTCTGTTTCCTGGTCATGCGCCTGCCTCCCGGCTTGGTGTCGATGCCGAACCTCTTGCAGGCCTTCTCGAGCTTCGCGTCCGTCATCCTCTGGAATGCGGAGCGCGCCCGGTCGATGTTCACTTCCGTCATGCCTTCCCCCTTACAGCGAGTCGATGAGGTCGATGCGCTCGCCCAGCCACCTGATGACTGGCACCGCCATCGAGTTGCCCAGCGCCTTGTACCTCGCACCATCGGAGGTGCCGCCCAGCTGCGTCCACCCATCGGGGAACCCCTGCAGGCGCTCGCACTCGGTGGGGGTGAGCCTGCGCACGCCGCGCTGCCCCTCGGTGACCCTCGGCACGCCGGAGCGGGTGAGGGCGTACGAGAGGTTCTCGTTGCTCGTCGCGATCTGCTGCCCCGGCCTCTTGCTGAATGCTGGTGCGTCGCACCAGCATTCAGGAACGGTGACGGCAGGGATGCCGCCTCCGCACTTGAGGGTTCCGCACTGCTCCACGTCGATGGCAGCGTTGGCGGTATCGTCCGCGATGCAGACCACGGGCGCTCCCTTGTCGGCGCTCGCCTTGAGGGTGCTGCACACGTTATCCCCGATGGTTGCGTCCGCGTCGTTGCTCAGGCACACGAAGCTCTGCCCCTTGGTGAACTGCGAGGCGGTCACCGCCCCCGCGAGTTCCCCGTCACCTCCCATGAGCCGAACTTCGTCGCGCTGGTTCTGCACGAAGCAGACCGCGTGGCGGTCGGTGGTGTTGAGCGTGAAGGAGACCTCCTCGTTGATGCCGTCCCCCTGCGGGCCGTTCTCGAGCTCGCGCCCTATCATGGAGCCCTGCAGGCATATCGCAGGCTGGTGCCAGTCGGCGGTGAGGGTGGGGGACTGCTCCTGCTCGTAGCCGATGCCCTTCGCGGCCCCGCCCTGGTGGAACTTGAAGCCTGCTATGCCATCCCCGCCTGCGCAGTCAAGACTGCGGCCAGCACTGGCGGCAAGCTCTTCTCTCTTGACTCGGCTCGGCGGATTATCCCCGCGCAGGCTGTCGGGCTCAAAAAGTACCCCGGCTGCACATCCCACTCGAGGATGTCCGACAAGAAAGACGCGACGGCGCCGCTGTGGTACTCCGAAGAACTGAGCGTCAAGCACTCGCCAAGCGAGGCCATACCCGCATTGCCCCAGCTCCCGTTGGAGGGTAGCGAAAGCCCGTCCTCCGTCTTGTGACAGGACTCCCGGCACGTTCTCCCATAAGACCCACCGAGGCCTAACTTCTCGCACAGCGCGGACAAACTCGAGCATGAGCTTACCGCGCTCGTCCATGAGTCCCTCTCTTCTCCCTGCGACGCTGAACGCTTGGCAGGGACTCCCTCCGATGATGACATCCGCGCTCCCTTCGTACGGTTTCCAATCGATGTTGCTGATGTCCCCGAGGTTCGGCACGTCGGGGTAACGCGCCTGCAGGAGGTCGCAGCAGAACGGCTCGATCTCCGAGAACGCCAGGGCCTTCCACCCGAGCGGCTCCCAAGCGACCGACGCGGCCTCTATCCCCGAGAACAGGCTGATGTAGCTAGTCAATTCTTTTTCTCCTTGGTGTCTCTTTGCGCTCGATCTCGTGCAGCCTCTTCGTGTAGTGGTTCAAGTCCCACTTGAGCGGCGCGATGTGCTTGTCGCTGCAGAGGCTCATGTAGTCGAGCAGGTCGTTGGCAAGTTTCCTGTAGTCGTTCATCGCGGCACCGCCATGCGCCTCTTGAGCGAGTTGCAGTACGCGATGTAGCAGGTACTCTTCCCCGGGCACTTGAGCGCGCCGCAGCAGAAGCTGTGGTCTGACCCGTAGCACGTCGGCACCTTCGTCTTCTCCTCGAAGAACGGGTCATCGTACACGTCGAAGCGGTCGCGCATCTCCTCGTGGTTCATAGCGGCCTCCATCCGTCCATCTCGAGCGCCGCGTAGTAGCTGGTCGGCTCGTCTGTCTCGAGGTACTCGAGCTGCCCCCTGTCGTTGCGAAAGTGCAGCATGAGCTGGTGCGCCTTGCCGTGGCACCACTTGACGCGGGTGCCATCGGGGGCGAGGCCGTACAGGTTGCTGCCGTTTCCGCACAGCGTGACCATCGGCTTCTTGAGCTTCTTGCCGTCGCGGTACATCTGCCCCCAGTTCCTCCACACGATGTGATGGTCGTTGAGCGGCCAGACCCTCCCGCAGACCGCGCAGCGGTCGAGCTTGATGGTCGGAGCGTCCATGAGCGGCTGGTAGATTGGGTCGAGCGTGGTGATGTCAGCCATGGCGCAGCCTCCTGTCCTCTCCGTCGAGATGCACGCGCCTGGTCATCTCGCACAGGCGCGAGGCTATCGAGCGGCCTATATCGCCCTCGGTCAGCTTCTGCGCGATCTCACCGCGCGTGAAGTTGCTGGTGATGCCGATGGGGAGGTTCGCGTTGTAGCGGGTGTTCACGATATCGAAGAGGCGCTCGCACGCGTATGGCGTGGGCGTCTCCTTGCCGAGGTCGTCCAGCACCAGCACATCGACGGTGGCGAGGCGCTCGGTCTGGTCTCTGTCCTCGACCTTGCGGGAGCGCATCGACTCCATCAGGGTGGGAACCACCACGAAGCGCGACGAGTACCCCATCAGGCACAGCTTGCGGAAGGCTGCGGAGGCGAGCAGTGTCTTGCCCGTGCCCCACTCGCCGTCGATGTAGAACCCGATATCGTCCGCCCACAGGTCGCACAGCGCGTCAGCCTGCGGGTGCTCCGCGTTCATGTAACGCTCGGGCAGTCCGGCGTTGCGCAGCCTGCGCACCTCCGCCTGGTGCTTCTCGTTGGCGATCTTGCGCTCCTCCTCCTCGAGGGCGGCAACCCTCGCAGCTGCCGCTCCCTCGCAGTGGCATGGCGCGTACCCCGTGGGGTACCGCTTCTCGCCGACGACCACGTACCTCGGCTCGAGCTCGCGTCCGCAATACTCGCACCTAGTCGTATTGCTCATAGTCCCTCTTTTCCTCCGCTGAACTGCGGCTTTGATTCATGTACTGCTCGAAGTGGTCGAGGCTGAACAGGGTGTTGGGCGTGAGGCAGTTCTTGAAGCGGGTCTTTTGCCACTCGTCGCGCTTGTACTCGACCATCCGCCTCACCTCCTCGACCGTGTACTTGCCCTCGAAACGCTCGAGGGTGTTCGCGGACTTCGGCGGCATGGAGGTGTACGAGGTTCCGAGCGCCTCGTTGAGCTGCTCCAAGCATCGCCATGCAAAGGGGGGATTTAGGGGGGTTTCTCCCTCTAGTATCTCTCTCTCACTCTCTGCATCGGAAGTGTCGCGTGCTGCAGCATCGTCTGTGCATATGCTTGAGTCATGCTTGTGCATATGCTGCTGCATGTCCTGTGCATATGCTTGTGCATCGGCTTTGGCGGATGCCTTAGCATCGCGTTTGCCCCACCTCGCCTCCGCCATCCTGCGTCCTTTTTCGGACTTCTGGCTGCTCATCTCGATGCGCTGCTTAATCACCAGGAAGGTGGGCAACCATGGGGGGTTGCCCTTCGGCTCCTTGCCAGTGAACCCGTACGCGGTAATCGCGTAGAGGAACGGGGCGCGCTGCTTCTCAGGCATAGCCTGCGCCGCATCCCAGAAGTCATCCTGTATCCACATAGCCATGGCGCTCACCTAAAACAGGATGTCATGGTCTGCGAGTGACTCGTCGCGCTGCGGCTCTGGTTCCTCGTAGACAGCCTCGACCTCTGCCGGGACTTCCTCTGCTTGCTCTGCGGCGAGCGCCTTCTTGTCGGCGATGATGCCGCGCACGTACTCCTCGACTTCCGCGATCTGGTTGTTGCCTAGCTCGTCGGGCTCGCATCCGTAGGTGACGTGTATCCAACCCATGAGACCCTTCTCGGGGTCGCTCTTGTCGCGGATGAGGATGCCCATGGACTTCGCCTCGGTGAAGAGGGCGCGCAGGCCGTCGAGGCGCTTGGGGCGCTCCTGCTGCGGTGCGACCTCCTCAACGACAGCCTTCGCCTCGATTGGTTCCTGCTTCGGCTTTGGCTGCTGCTCGACGGCGCGGCTCATCTCCTCCTCGCCGTAGAGTCCGCCTAGGTCTTCGGGGAACGCCTCGCGCAGCGCGTGGGTGATGGCAACCTTGCGTATCATGGTGGCGGGTATGCGCGCCCAGTTGCTCTTGCCAGTGCTGTACTCCGCCATCGAAACCTCGTCGAACATGGGCGCCGCGTAGCCATCGACGTACACCTTGCACCAGCCTCCGACGAGCGTCTCGCCTTGCAGCAGCAGCGAGCCGTCGCGGCGCTGCATCGCGCCGTTCGACACGACCGTGATGCCTGCCTCCATGCCCCGGAACTTCGGGTTGCGGTAGGCGCGCTTCGTGAACGCCTCCTTGCCCGTGATGATGGTGGCGGGGCTGTTGCCGTACTTCACGATGTACGCGTCCTTGGTGAACGGGTTGAGGCGCTGCGCTTGGCACAGGCGCAGGAACGCCTTGATCTCGTTGGTTGTCACGTTGTCGGCCATCTGGCCGCCTGCGGAGAGCAGGTCGCGAACGTCCTGCTCTGTGACCTCGATGGCCTGCCCGTTGTCGAGGTCGTACTTCACAATCTCGTTAGCCATTGAAGACCCCCTCGCACTTGATGGTCGCGCCAGTGATGCCCTCGCCCTTCAACAGGTTCGCGAGCGCCTGGGCGCGTTCCCTCGTACCGATGAACTTGAGGGAGAGCGACCACTCGAAGACCTCGGGCGCTGCGTCCGCAGCAGGCTCTGGCTCGAAGGCCTCCTCCTCGGTCTCCGCCCTCTGCTCGCGCCTCTCTGCGGCGAAAGCCTCGGCCTCGCGCTGCCTCTTCTCGAAGTCGGCGCGCTGCTTGTCCTCCTCGATGAGCTCGTCTTCCAGCTGCAGGGCCTTCACGAGGTCGAGCGTCTCGCAGTAGAACTTCACGACCTCGGTCTTGTGCTTGAGTTCCTTCTTCTGCAGGGTCTGGTAACCCTCGTTCGCCTTTGCGGCAACGTCGTACAGCTCGTTGATGGCCTTGCCGTTCTTCCACGCGGTGTCACCGAGCCACTTCTCGTCAAGCACTGCTTGGAAGGGGATGACCTCTGCTAACACGCCGACGCAGCTGAGGTACTCCTCCTCGAGCTGCTCCATGCGGTCTTGGCGCTCTTGGGTCTCCTTGCGCTTGTACACGCTGTCGAGGAGCTGGTGCGCCTCCTTCGCCTGCCCGATCACTTCGTCCGCCTGCTTCTTGAAGGCGTCGAATGGTTTCATGTGCTCCTTCTTGATGGTGCGCACCTCGGACTCCATGGCCTTGATGACCTTGTTCACGTCGGCGCGCAGGTTGTATACCTCGCGCTTGTCGAGGTCGCGCAGCGCCTCCTCGGTCATTCCCTCGTAAGGCTTCATATGGTTCGCTACCTTGGCGGCACGGTCTGCCAGGTACCCCTTCGCGTCGATTACTGCGGGGGTGAAGGTCGGCTCGATGGCCGTCTCCTCTCCGATTATCTCCGCGCTCACTTCGATGATCTCGTCCGTCATTTCATTACCTCCCAAGAAAGTCGGCGGCCTTGTTGTAGATACCGTTCTCCTCGTCGGTCGGCTCGTAGCCGTCCTTCTCCATCGCGTCGAGGAGGTTCACGAAGCACTCGCAGTTCGTCTTCGACAGCTCGCCCTGGCTGTTCCAGATGCCGTATGCTGACGAGTCGTACGCCACGTACACCTGGATGACCTCTGACGGGCCGGCAGGCACGGTGATGCCGTGCTCCTCGACGAACTCGCGAACGTCGGGGAACTTGAAGCGGCGCTCCTGACTCTCGACGAGCGCGATCATGCCGTTGGCGGTGGAGAAGAACCAGTTGTCAACTAGGTCGGCTATCCACTCCGCCCGGGCAGTGCGCCCCTCGTTGAACTGCTTGAGCAGTGCCTCGCGCGTGGCGTTCGCCTTCTCCTGCGCGTCATCGACCTGCTCTTCCTCGGAAGGCTGGTACACGGCGTAGAAGCCAGCGACGCTGTGCTCGGTGGCTACGCACCCATCTGGTATGTCCTCTGGTATCTCCGAAGGCTTGGAGACCACGGCGAAGGTCTTCATGCCTGTCACGTCATCAACCATGCGCACCCCGCGCTCCTCGAGGGCAGCGACAACCGAGTCCGCCCTCTGCGCGCGTGCGCGCTCCTTCTCGAGGCGCTCCAAGATGGCGGGGAACTCGCGCGCGCTGCAGTTGGTGAGCGATGCCACAGCCTCGGGGTCTTCCGCGAAGTCAGCCAGCGCGATGAGTCGGTCGATGGTCATGTCCTCGGCAGCGTCTCCCGCCGCCTTCTTCGACTTGCGGATGCGAGCTGACTGCTCCTTCGTGATGCCTGCGACCTTGGAGACGTACTCGTCATCGCCGAACATCTGCAGCTGCTGCACCGCCCGTGACTTCTCGAGTCCCTCGTACTTCTTCTTGGTGTCGGTGCGTATGATGGTCTCGATGGCGGCCTGCCTGCTCGTGTCATCGTCGATGACCGCGTGGCATGACTGCGTGCCGAGCAGCTTCATCGCCTCGAAGCGCGAGCGCCCTGCCTTCACGTAGAAGATGCCGCCCTCGGGGATGAGCGTGATGGGCTCGTCGGGTTCGCCGTTGGGGCCGAACGAGTCGGCGAGCTCTTTCACGTACTCCTGGTTCACCTTCAACGAGTAGTCGCGCTGTGCGAACTCGTTGCCGTAATCGTCAGCTAGAGGGTATATGTCCTCCAATGGGACTACCCTGAAAGTCTTGCTCATTTATCGCTCCCATCTGGGGATTCATGCAAACCCCCACTCTTTTGAATTTTTTTCTCGATGCGCTCCTTGCGCTTCTGGGTTGCCTTAATCTCGCGCTTGAGGTTCGCGATGTCGGTGCGCTCGACTGCGATCTCCCAGTCCTCGCGGATGCGCTGCTCGCGGTAGTACGTGGTGCCGGACGGTATCTTCGGCGCCTTGGGTCGCGGGTCGCGCCTGCTCTCCGTCTCCGCCTCGGTCTCCTCGTACTTGTCTCGCTGCTCCTGCGTGAGGTAGGGCCACATCGCAGCTATGCGCGACTCGATGGTTGCGAGCTGCTCGCGCCTGCGGCACACCTCGCAGATGCCGAACTTGCCCAAGGTGGTGCGCCTGCACCCGCATCCTGGGCAGAGCTCCGTGCGGGGGGTGAAGCACCGCAGCTCGATGGCACGACCTTGAGACCTGTGCCACGCCGCCCTGCGCTCCACGCTCTTGCCCGACCTCTTGAGGTTGCGGCATATCTCGCGCTTCGGAACGCGCCCAGCGTTCTCGAGCAGGTAGCGGTCATCCGCCGTAGTCCATCCGATCTGCCGCGCGCCCTTGCGAGTCATTTCATCGCCTCGCAGTACGTGACCTCTATCTCGAGCCAGTCGAAAGTGCCGACCCTCGGCGCCTTCATGGGTATCTCGCCCACGATTTGGCTGTCATCGCGGTACGCGATGCCGTTGAGGGCGTCCTCGACCAGCTTCACGATGTTCGAGGTGTCTGGTTTCACGGTGTCCTGCTCGCCCTTGCGCTTCTTCGACCACGACTTCGGCATGTGCCTGTGGGCAACGACGCAGAAGACCACCGGCCCGTTGAAGTTCGAGCGGATGGTTCCCCTGTACTCCTTGTAGCGCCGCGCGATGTAGTCCATCGCCTTCTGGTGCTTCGGGTGCGTGTGCATGTGGGGGTGTCCGCCCCTCGTATCCATGCGGGGGCGCATCGCGCCTATGATCTCGGGCATCTCGGTGGTGTGGTAGGGGATGCGCGTGCATACGGTCTCTATTTCGACGAGACCGAGGTACTCGAGCATCGGCTCCCTCATCTGCCTGATGTACTCGTTCATGCCGCGCTCACATCCTCCAAGGCGATGAGGCGCTCCGCCTCGAAGCGGTCGGAGGCCAGGAACGTGGTGCGGCTGTTCACGACCTCGCGCCATATCGCCTCCAAGTCGATGGCGTCGAGCTTCGACTTGCGGAAGTTGATGGTGCGCGCCAGCCTCGGTCGCAGCATGACCATGTAGCGGGTCAGCGCCGGGTACAGCGTGCGGTTGTGGCTGAAAACGTCCGCCACGTCGATGGTCATGCCCATCTGCCGCGCGTAGGACTCGATCTCGCCCTGCTTTGTGCAGGGGTTGCCTATATCGACCTGATGGTGCATGACAGCCATGAGCGCGCGGAAGTCGCGGGGGTTCGCCTTTATCCAGGCGCAGGCGTCGTACGCGATGTTACGGGCGGACTGCTCTGCCATCAGAACGCCACCCCCGCGTGCAGGAACATGAGGCCGAAGGACACGGCGAAGATGATGCCGGCCCAGAACGTGCCCCGTTCCCAGTCATCTGGTAAACTTTCGGTGCCTTTTGTGGCAGGGCGCGCTTTTCGTTGGTAGCGGGGGCGCGCCTCTTCTCTCGTGGCAGTCATGGCTCTACGCCGCGCTCTCTTTGCCGAAGATGTCATCGAGCTCCTCGTCGGGCTCGAACTCCTGCGCGGCAGGCGGCAGCTCTTCCTCGTCACCGTCATCGGCCTCCTCGGCTTCGTCGATGGTCAGCTGGTCTGGGTTCTCCTGGTCGATGACCTCGCCCGTGCCTTCGTTGAGCAGCAGCACCGTCTGGTCGCTCTGAATCTTGAGCTCGACTTTCTCGCCCGTCATGCAGGCGAGTGTCGGCAGCGTATACATGCTGTCTCCGCTCAGCTCGAAGGTGATGCTCGCCTTGTTCGCATCCACGCCCAGCTTCTTGAACGTGGCGCGCACCTGCGTCTCCCTGTAGAAACTCATCGTTTCTCCTCTCATGCCGTTGCCAGCGCCGGATTCTCGCTGCGCAAGATGCGCCACATCTGGCCGACCTTGCGCCCCTTGAGCTGGCCTGTCTTGCAGTATTCGCGCACCGTCTTCGGTGCGATGCCGAGTTCGTCAGCGACCTCCTCGACCGTCATCGAATTGGGTACGTGCTTCGGCTGCTCGGGCTCAGGTTCGGGTGCAGGTTCGTTGAGGCGCAGGAGCCTCAGCTCCGACCCCTGGTTGAAGATGACCGCCCATCGCGCGTTGGCTAGGGTCACGATGTCTCCCGTCTTTGGTTCCAAGCTCGCCATGGTTTCCCTCCTCTCTAGCTGGCCTTTGGAATGTCACGACAGGCAAGCTCGTCCAGCGGCTTGCCAAACACGTCGGCGATTTTCGCCGCCATGTCGAAGGTCATGGAGCGTGTGCCGTACACCCACGACTTGAGCGTGCTGACAGCGACAGGCTTCTCAGGCGTGCTGAGGCGCTCGGCGAGCTCCTCGTAGGTGATGCCTGAATCGACCACCCACGAGCGGATGCGCCGGCCTACGTTCTCTCTGTTCATTCGTCTCACCTCCTCACGTTGTAGGTGTCGAAGGACACCAAAGGAGGCGGTGCGAGTTAAGGAGGAAAAACCCACCGCCCCCGTTGGTGCCCTGCGAGTGCAGGGCGTTGGGGTTACTTGAAGATTGGCTCGGGGGTGAGTCGGCGCATGATGTACTCGAGCGCCTCGAGGTGACCCGTATCCCTCCTGTCGAACCATTGGAGGTTGCCGCCCCAGTCATCCATGACGCAGGCGTTGCCTTCGGGAAAGAGGGTCACGTCCCCCATCTTCCCCATCTCCTCGTCGTAGATGTAGGCGAAGAGAACGCCATCTGCTTCGTACGGGTTGAGCTGCTTGATGGTAGACAGTGCTGTTGATGCGGTGGTCATGTGAGCCTCTTCTCTCTCGTCAAAAGTACAGAATCTGTACTTTCTGCATCATAAGGCACAGCATCTGAATATGTCAATAGAAAAATACGAATTGTGTACTTTTTTATACTGTTTAGGTATATAATCAGCCACGGAGGTGCGCATCATGAACTTTCAATTGAGAACACTGCGCAAGCGCCGGGGGTACACCCAGGACGATATAGCGCGAGCCATTGGCGAGACGAAGCGTGTCGTTGGCGCATGGGAGAGGCAGGACACGCTGATCCCATTCGAGAAAGCCTCTGATATCGCAGACTTTTTAGGGTGCTCGCTCGACGAGCTCGCTGGGCGGTCGCAGTACGTGGGCCAGTTCAGCGATCCATTGCAGACAGAGCTGAACGCTGTATACCAGCGTCTTGATGACGCGAACAAGAGCGCAGCGGTCGGCGCAGTACGTGGCATTGCCGCGAACCAGTCGAGAGAAAAAAGCGAGGATGCTGGGGTTGCGGGTAATAATAGGCGGACGGCATAAGGTGTAAAAGAGAGGGAGGTAGAAGCATGAGGAAGTTGGCGGTGATAGCAGTGGCGGCATGTGTTGCATTTGCCCTGTACGGGTGCGGTGGCTCCGCATCGTCGAGCGCGGCATCGAGCGCATCCGTGTCTGCTGCGAGCGCCTCGGCATCGAGCTCCGCAGCTGCGGACTTCGACGGCTCCGGGTTCTCCGACACGGGCGCAGGCACGATGACCCTGGCAACGGCAGGCGGAACGACCGAGGGCGGCAATGTGCCGCAGGTCGCTGCGAAGAGCACCACGTCCATGATGCAGATCGAGCTGGACTACGATGGCGGTGACGGCACCGTTTGCACCGTCTACATCGACGGGGTTGAGAACTGCAAGATGAACGCCTCGGAGCGTTCCCAGAACTCGCTCACGCTGCAGGGCGATGCTCTGACCGCAGGCAAACACAAGGTCGAGATGGTCGCGATGGACGGCAGCACGCCGAAGATTTACAAGTCGGCGGAGTACGAGATTGTCAACTAGATAAAGCAAACCACCGCGCATACGGGCGGCAACCCTGCGCGGTGGCTCCTAGTACCAACCGATAAACGGAAGGCAAGGCGATTATAGCATGGCTATACGCAAACACTACGTCGTGCCCTTGGAGAAGAAAGACCGCGCGAAGTGCCGACAGTGGCAGCTGCGGGTCGATAGCCTCAAGAAGACCCCCAAGGGCGCAATATCCTGGAAGACGCGCAAGGAGACGGGCATCACGTGGTCTCAGGCGAACGACCTGTGCGACGCGTGGGCGGTCGAGCTCGACGAGGGCAGGGCGGTCATCCCTGACAAGATGTGGACGTTCCGCCAGTACCGTGAGCACTGGATAGACTGCTGCAAGGCCGAGGGCAACGTAGCGCCTGGGACTGTGAGGGCGCGCATAACCGAGATCACGGCAGCGGGGCATATCCTCGACCCTTACCTATTACTAGATGTCGATACAGCGGCTGTGAACGCCATGACAGCGGCGCTGCGCAGCGGTGACTCCCCATCGGGCAGGCAGCTGTCGGGGACGTACACGCGCCGCGTGGTGGGCGCCGTGAGGCTGATGATGGATCATGCGCGCAAGGCAGGCTGCATACCCTACAACCCAGCAGACGATGCCTTCGTGCCGAAGGACGACACGCCAGAGAAGAGGCCGGTGACGATGCGCGACCTCGCGACCGTGGAGGCAACGCTCGACCCCGCAGACTGGCACGGCAGGGCGGTGCTGCTGCTCGCAGAGACTGGCATGAGGCAGTGCGAGGTGCTGAAACCCGACCCCATGCTGTGGAGCGCCTGGGACGAGAACGCGGGGTTGCTGCGGGTGCGCGACTCAAAGAACGAGAACGGACTGCGCCTGGTTCCCGTCAACGAGACGCTGCGCAAAGTGCTGACCATCGGCAGGTTCCATGTACAGCTCGCCCTTGGCGAGGACGATATCTCGGGGTACCCCATCCTGTGCGACGATGCGGGGGAGTGCCGCAGCTACCTCGCCCTGTACCACTGGTGGTGCGCGCGCCGCGACAAGTTCGGCCTGCAGGGCGTTGGACTGCACCAGCTGCGCCACTCCATGGTGACCGACCTATTGGCGAACGGTGCCAGCCTGAAAGAGGTGCAGGACATTATCGGTGACAAGTCCGGCAACGTGGTGCTTGGCGTGTACGCGCACTCCTCGCTCGAGCAGCGCGCAGCTGCCATGCAGTCGCTCGACGAGAGGCGCCGTGTACAAGATTTGTACAAAATAGACGGGTCGCAATGCTCCGAATAGGGCGATGGGCGGACATGGAGGGATATGGCAACATGGCGAAGCACGAGGTCATGGACTTGCAGGGTCACGGGGGCAATTCGCGCGGATACGGCGATAGAAACACGAGGGCTTCTTCAAGTAGTTCCCGAGCCTAGACAAACGCCCTGGTCAGAGTCTTGACCGGGGCGTTTTTTGCTGCCCTGGGGCGCTCCGTGTACAGGATTTGTACAAAAAATACCGCCACGGATACGAAAAGCCACCCTTGCGGGTGGCTTTTCCCCTTGATATGCGGATGAACCCTACGGCATCCTGACGCACCAGCTCGCATAGTCGATGTAGTGCTTTGGCAATCCTACCACGACGTAGTGCTCACCGTCGAAGTCGAACTCGCTCACGCCCGTGCGCCTCGCCTGCGTCACCTGCTCCACGGTCTCGAGCAGCGGCCTGTCGCGTACGCTCGCCTCGACTGTGAACGGGTAGTACGTGTTCCTGATCGGCTGCGGCTTTTTCGGGTGCGTTGATGCTGCGCACACGATGACTGCGAAGGTGATGAGCAGCAGCAGGTCGATGGTCACGCCGATTTTGATGGCAAGTATCAGACGCTGCCTCATCGTTGGTACACACTCACCTGTTGCGACGAACCGCTTCATATTGTCACTACCTTCGCCACACGAGCAGCAGGGGAGCGGCGAGAGGCCACGCCAGGATGACGATGACAGCGCCGACGATGAAGCCGACAATCGCGCCGAACCCTTCCGAGATGCCGCCCATGGTAGTGCCTAGCTGTACACGTTGTATCTTGGCTGCTCACCTGACTCGCGCCAGATGCGGATGGCGTCGATGGCTATGCCATACACGCCAGCATAATCGTCACCGCAGCTGGACGAGTCGCTCAGGCCGCGCATGACCTCGTGCCACCTGCCGTCAACTGTGTGTACCTGGTAGCACACGGTCGGGTCGGTGATGCGCAGTCCGTCGATGGGACGACCGTCACCGGCCATGCCGTACTCTTCGTCATCGAGGTCGTAGTGGTCAACGAAGTCGAGCCAGTTCTCCTCCGCGTGTCCCAGCGGGTGAACCTGGTATTGTCCGGCACCCTCGCAGGCGAGGTAGAGCACGGACTCCCCGAACACGCCAGCGTAATCGTCCCCGGCGCCCGTCGTGTCGTTCCTGCCGACCATATCACCCTGCCACTCGTCGTTGTCGAACGATGGCGTGGGGTCGATCTGGCCGCCGTCACCGCCGCCCTCGTCGGCGCCGCCCTCGTAGTGGATGATGACATTGGCGAACTCGTAGAACGGCTGGATGTCGGACTCGTGACCCGTCTGATCGCCGAACTCGCCGCCGTACACATCGCCGAACTCGTTGATGTTGAAGCTGCTCATCAGGTCGGGTTCCTGGCTCTGGCACATGGTGACATGCTGCTCCTCGTTGAGGTACGCGTCACCCCTGCCTGCGATGAACCACGGGGACTGATCTGAGAACAGGCCGGAACCGACGAAGACGGCCCTGATGTTGCCAGTGTACGTTGCACCGTCGAGCGCGCCAGCGTACGAGGTGTAACTCAGCGCCAACTTCCAAGCGTAGATGTAGGAACTCGAGCAGTCGTAGCTGCCGACGCGCACCATGTAGCGCCTGCCGCTAGACGATACGAACTCCACGTCGTAGCCGTCCTCGCCCCAGCGGGGTGACCACGAGTACCCGCACGCGGGGTGTTCGCACATGAACGCATGAATCTCTGCCGCCTCGTTCGCGAGGAAGATGAAGTCATCCATGACTATGCCTCCTTGTCATCGGGGGCGAGCGCCTTCTCCACGACCTTCTGGCTCGAGGACGTGGCGCTCACGCTTGTGGTGTTGATGGTTTGCACGGACTTGGCGCTCTGCCCGTCAACGTACGCCTCGCTGGCCGCGTAGATGCCAGCGGAGAGCGCCATGCCGACAGCGCACCACTCAGCCGGGAACACCCCGGTGACCCCCGTGCAGAACGCGGCGAGGAAAGCGGCCGCGCTCAGTAGGAACTTCCTACTCAGAAACTTGCTCATCTTTCTCATCCTCCTCGACGATCTCGACATGCGGCACCTGCTTGTTGGCGCCGTTCCCTGCGACGTACCGCAGCTTCTTGCACTTGATGAACGCGAGAGAGCCGAACTCGAGGCCGAAGCAGCCGAAGAAGAACCCGGTGAGCAGGTCGTTCAGCGGCTTGCCGTTCCACAGGTAGACGAAGCACGTCACCGTGTAGGCGATGATGGTCACGAGGCAGAGGAAGACGATGCCCTTGCTATACGACGGCTTCGGCGCCGCCTCTACGCCCTCGGGGCCTTCCGGGGACTGCTCGCACCCTTCCTTGTCCGGGGTGTACTCCTTGATGTGGGCGGCCATGAGCCTCACCTCTTCATATTTGGGCCATCTGCCTGTTGCATATCTTGTTGTAGTTAGATTTGGCGTTGTGTATCGAGTTCAGAGCCTCCTCAACGTTGCCGTTGAGCTGCTCTCCGTGAGCCTGGTGCAGCAGCACCTCGGTGCCGCTCGCGTTTGCGAGTACCAGGTTGTAGATGGCTTCGTCGCGCTCCTGGCGCTCTAGGTCGCGCTTCTCGCGCTTCTTGCGGTACGCCTCGTTGTCATCCTTGACCTTGTTCATCTGCTTGTTGATGACGGCCACCGCAACGCCCTGTATGAGGGCGATGATCGCGACTATGATCGCGGGTTCCATTACTTGTCCTCGGGCGGCAGGTTGTCGAGCTCCTCTTCGAGCTCGGCGCGCTCCGCGAACATCTCGTTTTGAGACTGCACGAAGTTCTCCCACTTGTTGTCAGGGAACTCCCCGCGCATACGCTTCTCGTATTTGAACTGGTTCTGCTTTGAGATGATGTCGATCGCCGCGATTCTCTCGACGATCTGTTGACGACGCGAACTCATGGCGTTGCTCCTTCCTATTCGGACGAAGCAATGCTATTAACCGTGTCGCTTTACGCTGCCCGTTTCAGGGTGAAGGCTATGAACGGCCCCCCCCGCGACGTTTTCGGGGGAGAAGAGCTGCTTGTACAGCCGATCCATGCTCTCGACCGTCCGCTGCGCGTCAACGCGCGCGTGGTTCGAGCCCTTGGTCTTGCTCCTGTTGACGAAGCTGCCGCGCCATGACTGGTACGACTGGCTCACGTCCTCGAGGGTCATCTCGCCTGCGTCGTACAGCGCCTTGAGCTTCTTGAGCTTGCGCCGCTGCCTGGTGATGGCGTCGCGGCTTGGGCGCACGACGATGCGCCCGGTCGGGGAGTAGCTGAACTTCTTCTTGAGGAACGTGAAGCCGTGGGACAGCTTCACGATGCGGGTCTTCTTCCTGTTGATGGTGATGCCCAGTTGCCTGCACTTCCACTCGATGAGCTCGAGGACGATGTGCAGCCACTCCTTGTCCGTGTGGATGCAGTACAAGTCATCCATGTACCTGCCGTACGCCTCGACGTAGCACATCTCCTGCACGAAGTGGTCGATGCTGCTGGGCAGGGAGACGGCGAGTATCTGGTTCGGCTCGGAGCCGAGGCCGAGGCCGACATCGCCCTGCGAGTCGATGAGCTGCTCGGTGAGGTTCACCAGCCTCTGGTCACTCAACGAGTCGCGCACGATCTCCTTCACGGGGTCGTGGGCGATGCTCGCGAAGTAGTCGGAGAAGTCCACCTGCAGGATGTAGCCCTCGGAGCCGTGCTTGCGCCAATGGCGCGCGAGTTGCAGGCGCATCAGCTGGATCGCGTAGTCGGTGCCCCGGCCCTTGAGGTTCGCGGTGTTGCTGCCCACCAGGCTGGGCGCTATGGCCGGCACCAGGGCGTTCTGCGACAGGCTCTTGTGTATGACGCGCTCGGAGAAGTGTACGGCAGCGATGTGGCGCAGCTTGCCGCGCTCCCACAGGTCGAAGCGTATGAAACCCCGGCGGATGTCGCGACCGTTCACGAGGTCTTCGTGGGCGGCAGAGAGGTTGCGCAGCAGGTGTATGTGGTAGTTCTGCACGCTGGCCTTCCAGTTGACGCCCTTGGCCGCCTGCTTGGATGCCCTGTACAGGTTGTTGAGGTCTGCCACGGTCTCGAGCGTCAGGTTCTCCGTCCGCTCCGCCTTCTTCCGGGTGCGCTTCTCCTCCCGCCTCGCCCGTCGCGCCGCTCGGCGCTCCTCTGAGTTCACGAGTGCGCCCCGCACGGATCGCAATGGAACGCTCCGGCATCCGCTTGAGGGAGTGGCATGAAACGGCGCAGAGCGTCCGATGCGCCGCCATGCAAGCAGCGTCCGCCATCCCTCGCGGGGCGCGTATTCACGGCCCGTGAGCCGAAGGTCACGCATCCCTTCCTCTTCGGCACTGCGTTCGCATCGAAGCTACTAGGTCTGGCCTCAAGGGAATCAGGGCGCAGGGCGAATCCCGGTGTTCGAGGTGTTGTTGTTGTTGGCATTGCCGTTGTTGTTGACATTGCACGCATTCGTCGAAGAGCCGGAATTGACGCACCGAAGCCACCAGTTGGAACGATGTACGACGCGTAACCGCTAGACATTATAGCCTTCGCGCATGAGTATCAGGTC
>Ga0310690_10001909_pt1 | contig 35716 bp, 35 predicted proteins | sample AusTroGonzalo_MG_2_FD_207661 | JGI IMG/M metagenome (GOLD analysis project Ga0310690, IMG submission 207661) | Bovine rumen microbial communities from tropical cattle in Woodstock, Queensland, Australia - Gonzalo_04 (v2) (version 2) | ecosystem: Host-associated > Mammals > Digestive system >...
CGCGCTCCGCCCGGCTGGATACCTATGACAATATGATCAACGCCGTTTCGGTGACCAATGAGGAGTTGCAGCTCAAGTCCTTCACGTTGATATCGGAAGTCATCAAGGAACTCAACGTGGACGTGAGCTACAAGGAACACATCAAGTTCCGTGACGTGGAACTCTATACGTCCCTGTCTCCCTTCATCATGCAGTTTTCCCGGGAAGAAGATGACCCGGGCGTTTTTGGCGTGACCGTGACGCCGCTTGAAGGGGAGGTCCTCCGCATCGATGCAGGACCGGCCGGCATGATCGTCGCCGCCTTCGGCGATACGGTACGGCTGGGGAAAGGGAAGGTGGTGTTCGTTCCTACGGAGCGTTATGGCCCCAATTATTATGGCGTCCCCATTGCCGTCAGACGCAATTATATGGATGCTACGGCGCGGATGATCATCAACCGCCTGACCATTACACATGAAGATGGAATCTTGACGCTGGTGCTCAAGGATGAGAATGCACAGCGTGTTGCAGATATTCTCAACACGTTGATTGTCAAATACAATGAGGATGCTATTCGCGAAAAGAACAAGGTAGCCGTCAACACGGCCAAGTTCATTGAGGAACGCCTCCTGATTATCGAAGATGAGCTGGGTGGCGTAGAGGGCAGCCTGGCGAGCTTCCAGCGCAACAACCAGCTGATGGATGTCGGGGAGGCAGCCTCCAATTATCTGAAAGAAAGCCGGGCCTACAATGCGGAGATCGTGGATGTTGAGACCCGCATGTCGCTGGCCAACCACCTGCGCAATCACATCTTGGCCACAGAAGGTACTTTCCAGATGATTCCTGCAAACACGGGCTTGGCGGATCCCAACATCGAGACGGCCATCAATCAGTACAACGAACTGGCACTGCGGCGGGACAAGCTCATTGCTGCCAGTAGTACCGAGAGTCCGGCCGTCAAGCAGGTGGAGGGTTCCATGGTCACGATGCGGCACAACGTGATGGGCCTCATCCAGAACCTGTTGAACAGTCTCGAGATGGCGCGGCAGGACCTGAGCCGCCGCGAAGAAGCTTCGGTGCAGAAATATGCTGCCATGCCGGGCAAGGCCCGTCAGATGCTCGAGATCGAGCGGCAGCAGTCCATCAAGGAAGCGCTCTATATCTTCCTGCTCAACAAACGCGAAGAAAACGCGCTTTCGCAGGCCATGGTCGACGACAACTTGCGCCCGATCGACCCTGCGATGGTCCGGTATGCACCTTCCTCTCCCCAGCGGATGAAGATCGCCATGCTTGCCTTGCTGGTGGGCCTGGCCGTGCCGTTCGTCATCCTCATCGCCCGCCTCTTCCTCGACACGAAGATCCGGACGCGCAAGGAGATCGAGGAAAACATCGACGTGCCGTTCCTGGCCGAGATCCCGCTCAACAAGGACCTGCGCCACTTCATCTGGAAGAACAAGTACCGCCTCAAGGGTCAGAAGGAGCCTTCGCCGTTCGTCTATGAGTCCAGTTCGCACAGCGTCTTCACCGAGGCCATGCGCATGATGTGTACCAACCTCAGTTTCCTGGATCCTGACAGCGTGCCGCCGCTGGTGGTCGGTACCACTTCCTATTCGTCGAATTCCGGCAAGACCTTCATCGTGGCCAACATGGCCGCCTGCCTGGCTGACGCGCAGAAGCGGGTGATCGTCATCGACGCCGACATGCGCAAGCGCTCCCTCTCGGGTGAGTTGGAGCTCAAGCACAAGACCAAGGGCCTGTCGAACTACCTCTATGACCTCGACATAACGGTGGACGACATCATCCACAAGGAAGTGAAACCGGGCGTCGACTTTATCCCGGCCGGCTCCACGCCGCCCAACCCGGCGGAACTGCTGAGCCGTCCCCGCTTTGACGACCTGATCAAGCAGCTGCGCGACCGTTACGACTACATTCTGATCGACGGCGTGCCGGTGCAGATGCTTTCCGAACCGCTCATCATCAACCGCGTCGTGGACTGCAACCTCTTCATCCTGCGCAGCGGCCAGCTCGACCGCCGTATCCTCCCGCAGCTCGATGAACTCAACGAGAACCGCCACCTCACCAACATGGCCATCGTGTTCAACGGGCCGGAGGTGAAGCGCCGCCGCGGCTACGGCTTCGGAACGTATGGCTACGGCTACGGCTATGGCTACGGAGCCGGTTATGGCTACTACGGCGAAGAGGAGAAGCCCAAGGATAAGATCAAGGGCTGGTTCAGGAAGAAAAAGAAGAAAGCATGACCATCGCGGTAGATTTCGACGGCACCATCGTCGAGCACAAGTATCCCGAGATCGGGAAGGAGCGTGATTTCGCCATCCAATGTCTGAAACAGCTCCAGATGGAAGGCAACCGCTTGATCCTGTGGACTTCCCGGGAAGGGGAGCTGCTGGATGAGGCGGTGGCCTTCTGCCACAAGCGCGGCCTGGATTTCTATGCCGTCAACAGCAACCAGCCCGACGATGCCCTCTTCAAGCGGCATACGTCCAAGGTTCTGGCCGACGTCTATATCGACGACCACAATCTGGGCGGCATCCCGGACGACTGGGGGCAAATCTATGAAATGATCACGAAGAAACGTGCCGAGCGGCACGCGGCCCATCACAAGAAAAAATCCATTTTTCCCTGGCGAAACCGGTAAGTCGGACGGGTCTGGCATGGTTTTATCTCACAAGACGACGACATGAACCGGAAGACCCTTTTACTGACCCTCGTTTTGCTGTTGCCGGCGTTTGCCGGTATCGCCGCCGCGCAGACGATTCCGTCTGGCGGCGAGCGTCTTGATTATTCCATCCGTCACAACCTGTTCCCGGGCACGATCGGCACCATGACTTTTGAGGGCCGTGAATGTGCCGAGGGTTATCACGTGGACGCCACGCTCAAGGCGGCCGTGGGCAGCATCTATACCCTCGACTGCACGTATGGCAGTACTTTCTGCTGCGATGAAGCGCTGACGCCGGTGTCCGCCACGCGCAGCCAGGTCGAGAAGAAATACTGGGCCAAGGGCCTTTACGACTGGTCTGCGCCGGGCACCGTACACATGGACGTGACCAAGAGCACCCGTCCGCCGCGCGACGAGACCCTCACTTGGGACGGCACGGTCCGCGACCTGCTCGGTACGATTTGGTGGCTCCGCAGTCTCGACTACAGTGCCGGCCGGCCACAAACCGGAAATAATGCCCTGCTGCTCGACCACGATGCCCTGCCCGTGGCCATCGCCTCGTGCGAAAAGAAGACCATTCGACAGAATGGTGAACAGGTCCCCGTCATCGAGGTCGTCCTCTCGCAGGACGGAAAAGAAGCTCTCCGCTTTACCCTGACCGACGACGAACGCCACGTCCCCCTGAAGTTCTCCATCGCCCTGTCCTTCGGCACCATCAAGGGCACGCTGAAACCTTAGAAGAAATGCTCCTTTCAGCCTCTTACGAAGAATTATCACGCCTGATCCGTGAAAAAAGCGGACAGGCCATCGACATCCAATACAAAGATGTGGACACCCTGACGCTTGGCTACGACGCCACGATCTCCCTGCCCATCATCGGCAAGCCGATTTCCCACCGGATATCGGCCGACGTCCGGGTGGTGGAATTCGCCCCGCCGCGCGCCGTCCTGCAGATTGAGGCAGGGGCGGCGGGCAACATGGCGATGGGTTTCGCCGCCCAGCGGCTGCTCGACCGGCTCCCTGCGGGCCTGGTGGAAAGCTTTTCCGGCGGCCGCGCCGAGTTGAATCTGTATGCCATCCCGCAGCTCAAGACGCTGTTCGAGCGGTTCCACGTCAACGCCCTGGATTTCTACGAAAACTCCCTCAGTATCGATGCCAGCTTCTGACAAGAAAACCATTGAGCGCTGCGCGGTGACCTGCTACGACACCGACGTGGCCCACTGCCTGAAGCCTGGCGCCTTCATGGACCTGGCGCAGGAGATCGCATATGTCTCGGCCCGCTCCCTGGGCTTCGGCTACGAGGACTTGCAGCGCTACGGCACGGCATGGGTCCTCTCGCGGATGCACGTCGAATTTCCGGCGACGCCCCGCTGGCGCGACGTCGTGGAACTCCAGACCTGGCACAAGGGATTCGAAGGCCCGTTCTATGTGCGCGACTTCCGAATGCTGGGCGCCGACGGGAAGCCGGCTGTGCTGGCTACTTCTTCCTGGCTGATCATCGATTTGTCCACGCGCCGCCTGTTGCGCCGTGAACACCTGGAGGGCAAGCTGCCTCTTGACACGGAATGCCCTGACAGCGCCATTGACACGCCTTGCGGCAAAGTCGTCCTGCCGGCGGAAGGGGTGGAGGAGGTGGCCGCCCACACCGTCGCCTATTCCGACGTGGATATTGTGGGCCATGCCAACAACGCCAAATATGTGGTATGGGCGATGGACTGCCTCCCCTTCGAGGAGGTTGCATCGCGCCGGGTCCGCTCGCTCCGTATCAATTTCAACAAGGAAACCCGTCCCGGGGAGACCGTGGCGCTGCTGCGCGCGCCCGTAGCGGGCGGTTGGGTGGTGGAAGGCCGCGTGGAAGGCCGCTCTTCGTTCTGCGCCGAGATCCTTCTTGCCCAATCGTAATTTTACCTATATTTGCAGCGCTTTTAGCAAAAAATCGATTTGAAAATGAAGAAAATCCTGTTCCTTGCCGTCCTGCTTTGCTGCTCCGTGCTCGCCACTGCCCAGCAACTCGATTGTTCGTTCACCCAGACCCGGACCATCCAGGCTACCGGCAAGGCCATCCATTCAGAGGGCGTCATCTCTTTCAACGCGCCCGACCAGCTGACCATGACCTACACCCAGCCGGAAGGCGAGTACCTCGTCATCTCCGGCCCGATGCTCCGGTCCAATTCGATGGGTCAGCAGCTCTCCATCGACACGAGCAAGAACCCCCGTTTCAAACTCCTCCGCAATACCCTGATGAACTGCATCATGGGCAACTGCGAGACGGCCGCGGCCGACAACGATGCCGACCTGACGGTCTCCGAGAAGAACGGCAAGAAAACCGTGACGATGAAGGCCCGCAAGCCGGCGCCCCGCGGCTATTCCCAGATCATCATGGAATACGTCAAGGGTCTCCCCGTGCGGATGGTGCTCGAGGAATTCGGCGGCATCGCCACCGAATATCTGTTTAAATACTAGCCTCTTGCTTTTCGAGGTAGTCCACGACGTCGCCCACCGTCTCGAAGGTGGCGAGGGCCTTGTCGGGGATGACGATGCCGTACTGGTCTTCGACCTTCATGAGCAGTTGCAGGATGTCGATGGAGTCGGCACCCAGGTCGCGCTTGATCTTTGCGTCGCGGGTGATGATGGCCGGGTCTTTCCGGAGCTGCTTGGCCAGGATGGCCTGAACTTTCTCAAACATGGCAGTAGATGCCCGGTCGGGGCCGGGCATGACGGGGTTTAGTCTTCGTAGTGTTCGTATTTCGCGATTTCCGTCTCGATCTTTTCAGACAGGCGGCTGATTTCCATCTTGTAGGCTTGCTCGATGCATTTTTCCACGGCGACGGCCTTACTGCTGCCGTGGCCCTTGACCACGACTTTCTGCGTGCCCAGCAGCACGCTGCCGCCATAGTTCTGGTAGTTCATGAATTCCTTCTCTTCCATGAACATCCGCTTCATGAGCAGCGCTCCCAGCTTGTATAGCGAGCGGGAGTAGATATCCTTCTTCAATTTCTTGAGCAACTCGATGGCGGTGCCTTCGGTGGTCTTCACCAGTACATTGCCGGCGAAGCCGTCGGCTACGACCACGTCGTAGGCGCCCGACAGCAGGTCGCGGCTCTCCATGTTGCCCACAAAGTTCACGGACGGCGTCTCCTGGAGCAGCCGGTAGGCCTCGCGGCGGATGTCGTCGCCCTTCTCGGGCTCCTTGCCCACGTTGAGCAGCGCTGTGCGCGGCTGTTTTACGCCATAGACGTTTTCCAGGTAAAGGCTGGCCATGATGGCGAACTGACGCAGGTGCGCTGCCGTGACCTCAGGGTTCGCCCCGCTGTCGCAGATGCCCACGATGCCGCCGTCCATGGTGGGGAGCAGCGGACAGAAGGCAGGCCGGATGACGCCCGGGATGCGGCCCAGCCGCACGAGCGCGCCCGTGACCAGAGCACCCGTCGAGCCGGTGGACACCATGGCTGCGATGTCGTCTTCGTCGCGCAGCAGGATGATGGCCTTCATCATGGAGCTGTTGCGCTTGAGCCGGACCACGTCGGTGGGTTTCTCGTCGCAACCGATGACCTCCGGGGCATGGACAATCTCCAGCCGCTTGGCATCGTAGTTCTTGCCGGCGAGTTCCGCCTTGAGCAGGGCCTCGTCGCCGGTCAGGATCAGGTGCAGGTCGGGGTTACCCGCCAGGGCGGCCAGCGCACCGGCCACCGGCGCCTGCGGCGAATGGTCGCCGCCGAAACAGTCGATGAGGATCTTGATCATTTCAGCTTCTTTACGTATGCACGGCGGCGCTTCGCCTGCACGGCGTTGAAGCGGCGCCACAGGTTGAGGATGGCGTAGTTGTCCTCGAGGTTGAGGTTGGTCTCGGCATATTCCACGTCGGTGTCACGCAGCATGTGCAGGATGGCCGAGGCGAAGGCGGCCGACACGCCGCGGTTGAGGTATTCCGGGTCCACGCCGATCAGGCACAGGTCGATGATCTTCGGGTGCTTGATGGCCTTGAGCAGTCGCAGCAGCACGCGGGGCGTGTAGCGGCCGCGCGTGCCCACCAGGGCGGGGGCGAGGGCCGGGATGGCGAAGCCGAAGCAGACCATCCGGTCGTTCTCGTCGAGGATGACGGCCGTGTATTTCGGATCGATCACCAGCCGGAAGTTGTCGACCATGAGCTTCTTCATGCCGTCGGTGAAGGGGACGGTGCCGTAGAGGCCTTCATACGACTGGTCGAGCAGCCGGAAGATGCCGTCCTTGTAGCGGTCGAGGAAGTCTTTCGCATTCTTTGATTCGCCGAAATGCAGCTTATAGCGGCGGAAGATGAAATCCGTCAGTTTGTCGAGGTCTTCCTCGTCTTCGGACGGTTCGGGTGCATAGAGCCGGAATTCCAGCCAGTCGACCTCCTTCTCGAAGCCCAGCCGCTCGATGTGGTGCTGGTAGTATTCGGCGTTGTACTGTTCCTCGAAGGTCTGTGGCTGGTCGAATCCCTCCACCAGCAGTCCTTCGCGTTCCAGGTCGGAAAAGGCCAGCGGACCGCAGAGCGTGTCCATCCCCTTTTCGATCGCCCAGCGCTCGACGGCCCCGAACAGGGCTGCCGACACTTCCGGGTCGTCGATGGCGTCGAAATGCCCGAAGCGGGCCCGGCGCTCGCCGTTTTTCTCGTTCGCGGCTTTCTGGATGATGCCCAGGATGCGACCGACCATCTTTCCGTCACGGTAGGCGTTCAGGCAGATGAAGTCACAGCAGTCGTTGTAAACGAAACCGGGCTGGAACATCTTTCGCTCGTCGGCGTACAACGGGGGGACGAAGCAAGGGTTGCCGGCATACAGGTCGAGCGGGAAATTCAGGAATTCCCGCTGCTCGCGTTTCGTGGTGACGGGCCGGACTTCGATCATCTGTGCTTTGCGTGGAAGCAGACGCCTACGCCGTTGGGGCCGGAGTGGCTGCCTGCCGTGGGGTTGGTGACGACATATTCGATGGCGAGGTCCTGGCCGTAGCGCTCCTTCAGCCGGCGGCCCACTTCCTGCGCCAGTTCCGGGGCATCGGTGTGGCCCACGTAGAAGCGGTGTTCCTTCACGTTGTCGCCCAGTTCCTCCACCTTGTTCAGCAGGTATTCGATGGCTTTGGCGCGTCCCTTCACAGTGCCGCACGACACCATCTTGCCTTCCGCCGACATGTAGATGATGGGCCGGATGCCGACGAGCGTGCCCATGGTGGCGGCAAGTCCGCTCACGCGGCCGCTGCGCCGGAAGAACTTCAGGTCGTCGGCGAAGAAATACATGGCATAGCGGTCCACCTCGTGGGAAGCCCAGTCCACCACTTCCTCGACGCTGCGGCCGGCCTTGAGCAGGTCGCCCACGGCGCGGACGATCGCGTAACTGATGGTGGTGATGCCTTTGGTGTCGATCTCAAGGAAACGGCGTTCGGGATACTTGGCCTTGAGTTCATCCACGGCCTGGTCCATGGCTTCGAAGGTGGCCGTCATGGCGCGGGAGAAATGGACGTAGAGGATGTCGTTGCCTGCGGCGAATTCGGGTTCGAAATACTCGACGTAGCGCTCTTTCGAGATGGCGCTGGTGGTGGGCAGGGTACCCGCCCGCAGCATGTCGTAGAATGCATGGGAGTCGAACACGTCGAAATCCACGTAGGGGTAGATGGTCTTCGCATCCACGCTGTAGGGCATGCTGATCAGCTTGTAGCCGTATTCAGCCGCGACGGCGGGCGTGATGTCAGTGTCGGTGTCGGTGTATAAGGTCAACATAACAGTAAGATATAATCGTAGATGGGTTGTCCGCCCTGTATCAGGGTGGTCTCAGTGAGGGGATAGGCCGCGGTCAAGGCATCGGCCACTTCAGCGGCTTCGTCCTGGGGCACGTCGGCGCCCGTCAGCAGCAGCGCGAGATCACGGGAGCCGGCATCCATGCGGGCCGCCAGCTGCACCAGTGCCTCCTTGCGGTCGGACGAAGCGCTGAGGGCTTCCTTGCCGCAGAAGCCCAGATAGTCGCCGGTATGGCCGGCATCGGAGTCGCGGATGGCACGCGACACGAAGCCCGTGACGGTGCCTTCCATCGCCTCATTGAGCGAGGCGACAATGTCGTCGATGGTTTGGGATACGTCCAGGTTGGCAAGCGCAAAGTAGCCTTCTCCCAAGCTGCTGGTAGGAATCACTTCGATGCGGGCCTTGTCGTACAGGCTGGCGGCCTGCCGGGCGGTGAGCAGGATGTTGCCGTTGTTGGGCAGCACCACCACGCTCTCGGCGCCGATGCGGTCGAAGGCCTCGAGGAAGGCCTGCACCGGGGGGTTCATGGTCTGTCCGCCTTCGATTACCTCGTCGGCGCCCATGTCGCGGAAGGTCTGTCGAAGTTGCGCTCCGGCGGCGACGGCCACCACGCCGAGGGACTTTCCCTTGGTATGGAAACGCTCGTCCATGTGGTTCTCATGGTGCTGGAGCGTCATGTTCTCGATCTTGACGGTGAGGTACTCGCCGTATTGCTGGCAGTGATTGAGGATCTCGCCCGGGGTATGGGTGTGGACGTGTACCTTGACGATGCTGCCGTCGCGGAAAAACACCAGCGACTCGCCGTGCGCGGCCAGCCAGTCGGCGATGACGGTCTCGTCGAACGTCGCCAGGTCGACCTTGCTCCGCTGGAGCCGCAGCAGGAATTCCGTGCAATAGCCGAATTCCAGCACGCTGTCCTCGGTGAAGGCGCCCAGGTCGACGGGTGCCGTGGCCGGGGCTGCGCCTGGTTCAGGGAGGAGGGCTGCCGTCTCACCATGCAGGGCGGCCCGCATGCCTTCGGCTACGTAGAGCAGGCCCGCGCCGCCGCTGTCCACCACGCCGGCCTGCTTGAGCACGTCGAGCAGTTCGGGGGTGTGCTGGAGCGAGACGTCCATGGCCGCGATCAGGGTGTCGAAATATTCGTTGAAACCGGTGCATTCCCCGGCCGCCGCCACGCCTTCGCGCAGGACGGTCAGGATGGTACCCTCCACGGGCTCGGACACCGCCTGGTAGGCGGCTTTGACGCCCTGGGACATGGCCTGCCTGAACGCCAGGATGCCGGCTTCTTCCTGCCCGGCGAGGCCCTGGGCGATGCCGGCGAAGATGCGGCTCAGGATCACGCCCGAGTTGCCGCGGGCGCCCATCAGCATGCCCTGCGAGACGGCGGCAGCCGTGTCGCCGAGCGCACCGGCGCTGGCGTGGCAGCCCGCCTCGATGGTCATGTACATGTTGTCGCCCGTGTCGCCGTCGGGGATGGGGAACACGTTCAGGTCGTTGATGGCCTGTCGGTGTGCGCCCAGCGCGGCGGCTCCGCCGCGGACCAGTTCCAGGTATCGCTGTCCGTTGAGGGTGTCCATGTTATTTCTCCTGTGCTTTGAATTGCTTGCGGAAATAAGGGAACTTGAGCAGCCAGCGGAACACGAAAGGTTCCAGCGAGTAGGTCATCAGGATGGTGAAGACCATACCGATGAGCGAGATCTGGCCGGTGGAACTGATGGATGGATGGACGGCGAAGACCAGCGATCCGATGACGATGACCAACACCAGCGCCGAGAAGAAAATGGCCACCTTGTGGTATTCGAGGCGTTCGCTGTTGCCCGTCCGGGCTTCCTGCAACAGTCCCTCCATGATGAAGATACTGTAGTCTACGCCGATACCGAAGATAAAGGTCGAAATCACAATGTTGATCAGGTTGAAATCCAGTCCGAGCAGGGCCATGAAACCTTGCAGCGCATACCAGGAGAGGAACATCGGGAAGAAGGCCACCAGGGCGATCCAAATGTTGCGGAACGAGAGCAGCAGGACCACCAGCACCAGCAGTGAGGAGATCAGAAGGGTCATCTGGAAGTCGTCGTGCACGAGCGTCACCATATCTTCGCAGTAGTAGAAAGGCTCGAGGACCACCGTTTGCGGGCCGTCGATAAGGGCGGCGGTCACCGTGTCGAAATCTTCGGGTGCAAAAGCGACGGTTGAGAATACCATCCATCGCCCGGATTCCTGCCGTTCGATGAAGTTGGACAGCAATTCAGAAGGGATGACACCGGCATCATACAGAGAGCCGGGTTCATAATCCGCCTCGACCAGCGCAAAGAACGGAACAAAGAGGTTCGGATCGAGATGTTGCTTGCGGGCGGCGGCATTCAGGTCGTGCCGGGCCTGCGCTACGCGCTCCGGTGTCCAGAACGCCTTCCAGGCGGCGATGCGCTCTTCCTGCTCCTGCTGAGACTGGAAGAGCAGCGGAACGATCGAGGAGTAGCGGGTCACCAGGCCGGTTTGAGCGAGGGAATCGATCCGGGCCGTGAGCAGTTTGTTGCAGGCCAGCGCCCGGTCGAGGTCGTTATCGTCGTAAGCGGCGTAGTACATGTTCATACTGCCGTTCTCGTTCTTCTCGCGATACAGGTCCTGGCTGGTCGTGAAGTTCTCGTTCTCATAGTCCAGGTGGCGCAAGTTGCTGTCGAAGCCTACGCGGGAACTCATCGTGATGCCGAGGATCAGCAGCAGGACCATCGCGCCCAGTATCCACGGGCTGCGGTCCCACGGCAGGTCGTTGAAGCGGTCAATGCGGCGGAAGCCCTTGTATTTCTTGTAACAGATGTCTTCCTTCCTGAGGAAATGCGGCAGGAACACCAACGCGTAGAAGGTGTTGCCGATCAGCATGAAGGTGGCGAAGAGGCCAAAGTCGCGCAGCAGGTCGCTCTCCGTGAAGAGCAGGCCCAGGAAGGCGCCGATGGTGGTGATGCAGCCCAGCACGACGGGTGTGGATTCCTCGCGCAACATCCGTTCGGTGTCCTCTACGAAGTAGTAGTGGATCAGCACGTGGAGGCAGTAGCTCAGCGCCACGCCCAGGATGATGGTGCCGATGCCCAGCGCGATGAACGACATGAACCCTTTGATCCAATAGACGCAAGCCAGGGCGAAGAGGGTGCCGTAGATCACAGGCGCGAGCATATGCAGGATGAAGCGCAGCCTATGGAAGCACAGCAGCAGGATGATAATGATGATCAGCAGCGAGATGCCCACGGTCCAGGCCAGGTCTTTCTTGATGGTGCTGGCGTTCGAGACGGCGCCCAGCGGCGCGCCGTGAAGATAGACGCAGGCGTCGGGATGCTCAGCCTCGAAGGCGGCTTTCGCTTTATAGAGGATGCGGTTGAAGCGGGTGGCATTGCCCGAATCCGTCTGGAGGAAATTTGGGGAGACGAACGCCATCACCACCGTGTGGTCGGGGCAGAAGAAATGGCTGTTTTCAATAGTGTAGTCGCCCACAGAGCCGTTCCCCAGTCCGTCGGGCAGCAGCCGCGCCAGGAAGATGTCGCGCAAATCGAAGGGATCGGTGGTAACCATCTGGGTGGTGGTGCCGGTCATGTCGTTTTCGATCAACTCGATGTTGCGGGCCATTTGCGCATCGATGGCGGCCGGGGTGAGGGCTTCGGCGAACGCCTCATAGAACGAGGTGTCAATCAAGGAAGGAAGGTGCTCGAAGCCATAGTCCATCGCACCGAGCGCTGCTTCCGCGTTCAGCGTAACGAGAACGTCGCGGATATAGATGCCGTTGGAGTCACGCTGCTGCACCGACGCGACGTATTCGTCGATATAGTCGCTGAGCGTCCAGGTGTCGAGCGGCGCCTCGGGATCGGCGGACGTGATCTGGATGAAAATTTTGTCTTTCAGCCCGATGTCGCTGAAAGCCAGCTCACTGTCGACACTCGAGCGCGGCAGCAGCTTGGCCACGTCTTCTTCGTACCGCAATTGCAGTCCGAAGAAGGCGAAGACCAGCGTGCTGACGATCAGCAGGAGATAGAGGAGGGTCTTGTGACCCTTGAAGTAGTGGTAGATCGGAAGGAAGATCCGGTGCATCTCGTCTGGAGGGGGAAGATTACGCTTCCGTGATCACCTCTTCCTCGACCTCGGCCGCGATGGCTTCAGCGGTCTTGGCCGCTTCTTCCACGCGCTTCTCAGCCAGGATTTTGTCGGCCTTCTTGGAGAAGAAGTCGTACATCACACCCTCGATGGCCACCATGATGGCGGCGCAAAGGACGGAAGCCACGCCTGCCAGCACGGGACCCACTTTCGGAATGACGCCGAGAATGCCGCAGATCAGGCCGATCAGGATGGCGCAGAGGAATTCGGTGAAGAAGATGCGCCATTTGTTGCCGAAGGTGCTGTCATAGCTCAGCTGCAGCGACTTGAGCGGGGAAACCTTCTTGTCGATGAAGAAATACACGGCGAAGCCCCAGGCCACGCTCATCACGATAGCGGGGACGAACATGAAGAAGGCGGCTACCACAATGCCGATGTACAGCAGGCCCAGCAGCAGGAAGAAACCGCTGAGGTTCTTGAAATTGTCCTTGTCGAAAATAGCGGTCGGGTCGATGGTTTCGCCGCGGCCGATGCCGATGATGGCCTTGTAGAGGCCGATGGTGGTGCCGACGTTGAGGTAAGGGATCCACACGGTCACCACATAGAGGATGACCATCAGCAGGAGGGGAAAGAAGTTCTGGAGGCCATACCGGACGCCGTCCTTGATGGTCTGCATGATGTCGAGTTTCTCAGTTGCCATGGTTTATGGTTTTAATAGGTTGATAATTTGCTTGGAATGGGGTCAGTCGATGATCACCCGCTGCACGCGGCGCGGCACGGAGGTGAAGATCTCGTAGGGGATGGTGTCGAGCGCCTGGGCCAGGTCGGCTGCGGTGGGCTTGTCGCCGAAGATGGTGACCATGTCGCCCTCTTCGCAGTCGATGCCGGTGACGTCGATCATGCACATGTCCATGCAGATGTTGCCGAGGGTCGGGGCGAGGTGCCCGTTGACCTCGAAACTGCCGTGGCCCTGGCCGAGGTGGCGGTTGATGCCGTCGGCGTAGCCCACACACAGGGTAGCGGAACGCGTGATGCCGGCGTGCAGCTTGCCGTGGCGGCCGTAGCCCACGGTGCCGTCTTCGGGCAGCAGGTCCTTGATCTGCAGGATCGGGCAGCGGTAGAAGGCGGCGGGCTTGAGGCCCGGGTCGCCGATGGCGCTGATGCCGTAGATGCCGATGCCCAGACGGACCATGTCGTACTGGTACTGCGTGAAGCGCTCGATGCCGGCGGAGTTCAGCACGTGGCGCAGCGGCTTGTAGGGCAGGTGCTGCATGATCTGGGTGCTGAGCTTGTCATAAAGGGCGATCTGGCCGAGGGTAAACGCGTCGTGCTGCTTCTCGTCGGAGGCGGCCAGGTGCGTGTAGAGGCCTTCGATGTGGATCTCGGGGCTCTCCTCGAGGAATTCGATCAGGGCCGGGATCTCGCGCTCCATGAAGCCGAGGCGGTGCATGCCGGTGTCGATGTTGATGTGTACGGGGTAGTCCCGCCGGCCGGCCTTGCGCAGCTCTTCGCGGAGGCGCTGCAGGGCGAACAGGTCGGGGATGCCCGGCTCCAGCCCGTAGCGGATGATCTCCGGATAGTCTTCCGTGCCGGTGGTCAGGACGAGGATCGGGAGGTCGATGCCGGCCTTGCGCAGTTCCACGCCTTCACCAGGCAGCGCGACGCCCAGATAGGTGGCGCCCAGTTTCTCCATTTCCTTGGCGAAAGGTACGGCGCCGTGGCCGTAGCCGTTGGCCTTGACCAGGATCAGGATCTTGGTTTCCGGCTTGAGGAGGGAGCGGAAATGCCGGTAGTTGTTCTGAATGCCGCTGCGACTGAGTTCGAGTCGCGCCAGGCGGGGATATTGTGACATGGTCTTCAATGCGATTTAATCCCACAAAAATAGGTATTTATCGCTGAAAATGGGTCATTTTCGGTCAAAAAATGTTCGGAAAAAAGAACCCCGCCACCACGCAGGCCGCCAGCATCGCGCCAGCCACGCCCCAGGCGATGCTGCGGACGGTGCCGGGCCAGCGCCGCGAACCGTCATCCACCGCGTCCAGGATGCGGAAAGCGCCGTAGTTCACGAAGCCGAACATCGGCAGCAGGTAGATCTGGAGTTTCGCGCTGAAACACGACATCAGGATGAAGAAGGCCAGGGAGATAACCAGGCAGAAACGGGTGAGCGAGTCGAGGTGCAGCTTCCGCGCACCCCAGATCGCCATGGGGATGGTCAGCAGCGACCATGGCCCCATCGCGTACCAGACCGTGTAGAGATACCAGTACCACGGACGCGGGTGGTGGAACGCGTTGACTGCGCGGTCGAAAGTCTGGTGGAACAGCAGGTTGCGGAGATATTCGCTGCCACCCTCCAGATAGACACCCGCCCACCAGAGGCCGCACAGCAGCGCCAGCACAAGCCAGGTGCGCCAGCCCCAGCTCTTCCAGAAATCGAGCGGACGCTGCTCGTATGCCAGCCAAGCGAGGGAGCCTACCAGCGGGAACAGGAAGCCCACGGGGCCCTTCGAGAAGATGGCTAGGAAGACGTACAGTGCGAAGACCACCTGCATTCGAGGTGACGGCCCCAGCTTGTCCATCAGCCAGTATTGGCGCATGGCCAGGGTGATGAACAGCACCATCAGCATGTCCATCCGCAGCACCAGGGCGCCGCCCAGAAAAAAGGCGGTGGTCAGCAGCGCCGCTTCGGCCAGATAGCGCCATGCCGGGCGGAGGCTCGCTCCGAGCCAGCGGTGGAAAACCGCCAGCACGCCGAAGGCCGGCAGCAACGAGAAGAGCGCCAGCAGCGGAATGCAGTGGAAGCCCAGCAGGCGCTGGCAGCCCATCAGCAGCCAGAAATAGAGCGGGGGCTTGTCGGCGTAGGGTGCCCCGTCGAGATACAGGCACCAGAAATGTCCGTCGCGCAGCGCCTCGTCGGCGATCTGCAGGTATTTCAGCTCATTGGTCGGGGTGATCTCCCGCCGAAGCAGGAGCGGCAGCAGGAGCAGCAGGTAGCAGCCGTACCGCACCCAGTCGTTGGCCCAAAGGGCTTTCAGGCGTTGTGCGAACGGTTCCATAGGATCAAATTGCGGGTATAGACCACCAGCCCGAAGCACTGCGACAGGATGACCACCGGGTCGTGGCGGAAGAGCGCGTAGATGAGGATCATCGCCGAGCCGGTGAGGCTGATGTACCAGAAGCCCTTGGGCAGGACGGACGCTCTCTGCCGGGCGGAATAGATGGCCTGGTAGAGGAAGCGCAGCGAGAAGATGATCTGTCCCGCGGAGCCAAAGAGCAGCAGCCATCGCGGGATGGCCTCGTTGTGGAAGAGTGTGGTGGATACATCTGCCCAATCGAAGGCCATGCCGCCCATCGCGGCGACCGGGACGAGCAGCAGCACGCCCAACACGGGGTAGCGCCAGGCGCCGAGCGTGCGCCAGACGCCCTTGAGCCACAGGTTCCAGATGTAGGCATAGTATCCGATCACCTGGCCCAGCATCAGGGCAAAGTCCTGCCGCAGCCAGCCGTACAGGAAGAAGAGCAGGGAGGCAATCAGGCTGAGTACCCAGAAGATGGTGGGCGAGAGTACCCGGCGCTGGCGCTCCGAAAGGAGCCATTGCACGAGGGTCCGCGCTACGAACAGCAGTTGGGCCAGCAAGCCGAGGGCATAGATCCAGAGGCTGTCCATCAGTCGAGGTCGCTTTGGGACGGGGTGCAGTCTACCACGCGGCGCAGGTACCAGCGGTAGCCGAATGCGTCGCGGATCGGGCCCCAGAACCGGTTGGAAAAGCCGAATTTGCTTTTTCCGGCGGTGCGGGGCGCGTGGCGGACAGGAATCTGGGCGTAGGTGCCGCCCAGGCCGGCGACCAGGGCGGGGAGGAAGCGGTGCATGCCGTCCAGGGCGGGGAGCTGTCGGGCGTATGGGGTCTGCAGTACCTTGAGCGGGCAGCCTGTGTCGACGGCCGTATCGTGGACAATGGCCCGGCGGCCGCTGTTGGCCAGCCGTGATATGAGCCGCTTGGTCCGGGAGTCTTTCCGGCCGGTACGGATGCCTGTCACGAGCGCGTGATCAGAGGCGTGGGACAGCAGCAGTTCGAAGTCTTCGGGGTCGGTCTGCAGGTCGGCGTCGATGTAGCCCACCAGGGGCGATTCGCAGGCGTCGAAGCCGGCTTTCAGCGCGGCGCTCAGGCCTCGGTTGCGTTCGAAGCGCAGGAAATGGAAGTTGGCGTGGCGGGCGCAGATGGCCTCGACCAGCGCGCTGCCGCCGTCCGTGGAGCCGTCGTCCACCAGCAGGACACCGGCCGGCTGCGCCGATGAATGGGCCACGTACGCAGCGAGTTCCTCCTCCAGCCGGGGGAGGTTGTCCCGCTCATTGTAGAGGGGTACGACGATGGTAAAACGGTAGCCTGCGGTGGCATTCATATTGCAAAGATAAGAAACTGTTTTTGGTGAAATCGAGATTTTTTCGTAATTATGTAGTTTAAAACGGATGAAACGGATTGCCCTCACGCTGATCGCCATCATGGCCTTTTCGCTGCCCTTGCTGGCAGTGAAGGCCTGGCCGTACCCGGTCAAGGTCACGCAGCCCGACGGCACGACGCTCACCATCCGTCTCCATGGCGACGAGAACCGCTCCTGGGCTACCACGCTCAGCGGCCGTCCCGTCTATCAGGATGCCGCCGGCTACTGGCGCGAGACCGATTCCCTGCCGCCCCGCCGCGAGGGTTTCCAGAAGGTCCTCAGTCCCGAAGGCGGCTCTCTCTCCCTGTTCCTGTCCACCAAGGCACCCGTCAACGTGCGGACCATCGTCATCCCCGTGCAGTTCCCCGACCGCAAGTTCACCATCCCTTCGCCTCGCAACACCATCTATAACCTCTTCAACCAGCAATATTATTCCGAAGGCGGTGCCACGGGCAGCGTTCTCGACTGGTTCCGAGACAACCTCGGTGCAGGCAGCAACTTCAGCTTCGAGGTGTGCGATGTGGTGACCCTGCCCAACAACGCGGCCTGGTACGGCGCCAACACCGACGGCGTTACCGACAAGAACGTCAAGCAGATGGTGGTCCATGCCTGTGCGATAGCCGATGGCGCCGGGGTCGATTTCACCCGCTATGACTTCGACGGCGACGGCATCGTCGACAACGTGTTTCTCTTTTTTGCCGGCCACAATGAGGCCGAAGGCGGCGGCGACAACACCCTCTGGCCCCAGTCGTGGAATGTCTCCGACATGGGCGTCTATGCCGACGGCATGAAAATATCGAACTTTTCGCTCTACTCGGAATATTCAGGTCCCTCGGGTTACCAGCTCGCCGGCATCGGCACCATCTGCCACGAATATTGCCACTTCCTCGGCCTCCCGGACCTCTACGATGTGAACGGCGACAAGGAAGGCGAATCGCCGGGCCTCTACGGGACCCTCTCCATCATGGACCGGGGCAACTACAACAACGACGGCCGTACGCCGCCATACCTGACCATCTTCGAGCGGCAGATGCTCGGCCTGATTTCCGTGTCGCCCGTCCGTCACGAACAGGAACTGGCGGTGCTGCCGGTGCAGGAGGCGACATCCGCCTGGACGCTGCCCACGGGCACGGCCGGTGAGGACTTCTGGCTGGAATGCCGGGACGGTGCCAAGTGGGATGCCTATATTGGTGGCGTGGGCCTGGTGGTGTACCACATCGACAAGAGCACCGGTGCAGCCGGTTCCATGACCGCGAAGATGCGCTGGTCGGCCAATGCGGTGAACGGCTGTGCCGCACATCCCTGTGCCGTCTTCGTCCCTTCGGGCGGCGGCGTTGCGGAAGGGGTGGAGGAAGCTTTTTATCCGGGCCGCCGCGACGTGCGGACCATCCACTCCGCCTACAACTTCTCGCTTACCGGCTGGGACGGAAAGGGTGTGGGCCTGGGACTGACCGACATCACCCGTACATCCGATGGGATCAGCTGCCGCGTGGTGAACGACGACAGCTGGGATCTCCCTACGGTCACGGGCTATTCCATCGTGCCCCGGCAGACTTCTGCGCAGCTGACCTGGGATTGTGACAAGAGTTCCACGGGGCAGTGGAACATCCGTTGGGGCGCCGTCAACGGCGTGGCCAGCGAGACGGTCGTGGTGGGCAGCAAGACGAACTGGACTTTCGACGACCTGACGCCGGGCGAGACCTATTTCTGCGAACTCTTCTATACCCGCTGGAACGTCACGGGCCGCGTGTACCGCATGGAATTCAGGGCGCTGAGCCGCTTGAGCGACTACCCGCTCATCGGCGGCATGGACCAGGCCTGGTGCACGGGCGACACCATCCGGCTGTTCCTGCTCAACATGGATGACGAAGCGGCCGTCCAGGTGATCTGGCGCATTGACGGTGCGGCGCTGCCCGCCGATGAATACACCTTCCCGCAGGCGGGTTCCTACAAGATCGATGCAGTCCTTACTTATGCCGACGGCTCCACGGAGACGCTGACCAAGATACTGGAGGTGAAAAATGGACAATAGATGCTCCCTGTTCTTCTACATGCGCTTCGCGCTGCTGCTCTTCGTGGTTGCCACCACGATGGCAGTTTCTTGCCCGCAGCCCAGTCCGACGCCCGAACCGGAGCCGGTTCCGGTCGACACCAAGTCGCCGGAGCGCAAGCAACTGGAGGCGGCGTACGTGGAGGGTTTCTATCACAAGGGCGCCTGCGTGCTCGCCTATGATCGTGCCACCTTCCAGCGTGCCGCCAATCCCAAGCGGCGCAGCTATCGCATCCAGAGCGACGACCAGACCCGTTACCTCCACGTCAGCTACAATGACCAGTTACCGGCTGCCGTGGGCGATGAGGTGGAATGCGAGATCCACTACCGCCTGGCCGCGGGCGAGAGCACCACGCTGATTGTCAAGCTGATCGTGGTCAAGGCCTCCGACGACTACCTCTGGTTGTGGAACGAATTCCAGAAGGTCGGTCTCCTGGTCCAGCGGATATGACCCCTTCCGACGAAATCTACGATCCGCTCCGGCGGAAGATGGTGGCCCGCACGCCCGAGGAGGAGGTGCGCCAGGCCGTCATCGCCTGGTTGCGCGACAGCAAGGGCTTTTCCGAGAGCCTGATGGAAAGCGAATACGGTTTCACTTACAACCGCCGCCGTTACCGTGCCGACATCCTGGTCTTCGACCGCCAGCTCCAGCCGCACCTGCTGGTGGAGTGCAAGGCCCCCGGGGTGAAAGTCGATACTGCCGTCATTGAACAGGTGGTCCGCTACACCCGCGTCCTTGCCGTCAAATACATCCTGGTCACCAACGGCGCGACGACGCACCTGCTGCGGCGCAGGCCCGACGGCAGCGGCTATGATTTCCTGTCGGAGATTCCGGAAGATTTAAGCTAATCCCATCTCGGCGGCTTTCTGCTCCATGAGCGCGTAGGCTGCGTCGAAGTCATTGGGAATGACGCCGTCGAGGATGGCTTCCTTGATGTATTCCTTGATGACACCCACCTGGCGGCAGGGCGACAGGTGGTATTTCTCCATGATGAGTTCACCGGTGATAGGGTTCTTGAAGTTGCGGACGGCATCCTTTGCTTCCACCTCCACCAGCTTTTCCTTCACATGCTCGTATTGCTTCCTGAAGCGCTCGACCTTCTGTTCGTTGGCCGAGGTGATGTCGGCCTTGCATAAAATCATCAGGTCGTCGATGTCGTCGCCGGCATCGAACAGCAGGCGACGGACGGCGGAGTCTGTGACCTCGTCGGTCACCAGCGCAATGGGGCGCAGGTGGAGTGCCACCAGTTTCTGGACATACTTCATGTCGTCGGTCTGCGACATCTTCAGCTTCGAGAAGATGCCTTTGACCATCTTCGAGCCCACGTACTCGTGGCCGTGGAACGTCCAGCCCGTACCGGGCTCCCAGCGCTTGGTGGATGCCTTGCCCACGTCGTGGAGCAGCGCCGCCCAGCGCAGCCAGAGGTTGTCGCTCACTTCGGCCACGTTGTCGAGGACCTGGAGCGAGTGCTTGAAATTGTCCTTATGGCCCCGGCCATCCACCGTCTCGACGCCTTTCAGGTTCGCGAGGGCCGGCAGGACGTAGGGTAGCAGTTCGCATTCATCCAGCAGGTAGAAGCCGACGGACGGTTTCGGGGTCTTCATGATCTTGTTAAGCTCCTCGGCGATGCGTTCCGCTGACAGGATCTCCATCCGCTCCTTGTTGCGCTTCATCGATTCGATGGATTCCGGCACGATGGTGAAGCCCAGCTGTGTGGCGAAACGGATGCCGCGGAGCATGCGGAGCGGATCGTCGCTGTAGGTCGTGTCGGGGTCGAGCGGGGTGCGGATGAGGCCCGCATTCAGGTCGCGGATGCCGCCGAAGGGGTCGACCAGCGCCCCGAAGTCGTCGGGCTGCAGGCTGAAGGCCATGGCGTTGATGGTGAAGTCCCTGCGTTGTTGGTCTTCCTCGAGCGTCCCGTCTTCCACGATGGGTTTGCGGGAATTGGCGCGGTACGACTCGCGGCGGGCGCCCACGAACTCCACCTCCATGCCGTCGCAGTGCAGCATGGCCGTGCCGAAATTCTTGAACACCGACACCTTCGTGTGCAGCTTCCGGGCGACCGCCTCGGCCAGCGCGATGCCGCTGCCTTCGACCACGATGTCGATGTCGTTGTTCTCCCGCTGCAGGAAGAAGTCGCGCACATACCCGCCGATGACGAACGCGCGCACGCCCTGCTCCCGGGCGGTCCGGGAGACGATATCGAAGATTTTGCCGTTCAATGCCTGCGGAAACATACCGCAAAGATACGAAAATTTGTATCTTTGTACGATGGCTAAGACGACGACAGACACCGTTCAGGAGTACAAGGCGCTGCGGGAGGAGATCCTGCGGGGCGACATCAAGCCTTTCTATCTGCTTTTCGGAAAAGAGCATTACTACATCGACGAGATCTGCAAGCTGCTGTGCGACGTGGTGCTTCCGCCGGAGGAACGCGACTTCGGGCAACTGGTGTACTATGGCGCCGACGTGACGGCCAACCAGGTGGTGAGCGCCGCCCGGCAGTTCCCGATGATGGTGTCGCGCCAGCTGGTGGTGGTGAAGGAGGCGCAGATGATGAAGAAGGTGGAGGACATCGGTGTCTATTTCGAAGGCATCCAGCCCACCACGGTACTGGTGGTCTGCTACAAGACCAATAACGACCCGACCAAGTCGGGCAAGAACATCGACAAGCGCTCCACGTTTTACAAGAATGCCAAGAAAGTCGGCGTGGCCTTTGAGTCAAATCCGATCCCCGACTACCGCATGGCCCGCTGGATCGACGGCTTCGTCGGCGAACAGGGCTTGCGTATCGCGCCCGACGCCGCGGCGCTGCTGGCCGAATCGGCCGGCACTGACCTGCAGAAAATCGCCCTGGCCGTCGACAAACTCCGGAAACTCCTGCCGGAAGGCCGCAGCCAGATCACCGTCCGGGACATCGAAGAAAACGTGGGCATGAGCCGCGACTACTCTGCCTTCGAGTTGACGAAGGCGCTCTCGCTGAAAGATGCCCAGAAGGCTTTCCGCATCGTCCACTTCTTCGGCGACTCACCGAAGCGTTTCCCCATCCAGCTGACAATGGCCGCCCTGAGCAGCCATTTCCTGCGCCTGCTCCGCTTCCACGCCCTGCTGCAGGCCGGCACGTCCCGCAACGAGATCCTCACCCAACTCGGCATCAACCCTTACTTCGCCGGCGAATACGACACGGCCCTGCGCAACTACCCCGTCAAGAAAACCATGCGCGTAATCGCCCTCCTCAAGGAGTACGACCAGCGTTCCAAGTCGAACACCCGCGGCGAAGCCACCGACGGCGACCTCCTCAAGGAGCTCACCGCCAAGATCTTGGCATAGACTATCTGTTATTTTTTGATGAACTCCACGCGGCGGTTCTGGGCGCGGCCTTCTTCCGTTGCGTTGTCGGCGATCGGCTCGTGGGCGCCCTTGCCGACGGCGCGCAGGTTGAAGCCATCGACGCCCAGTCCTTCGAGGGCCTTTACGACGGCTTCGGCGCGTTGCTGGCTGAGCGGATCATTGACCTTGTCGGAACCCTGGTTGTCGGTATGGCCTTGCACCTCGAAACGGACGTTCGGGTTTTTGACCATGTAGTCGGCCACCTTTTGGATTTCCTCCATCGACTCCGGTTTCAGCGTCGCCTTGCCCGTCTCGAAGAGGATGTTGTTGGTCACGAACTTGCCTGTCTCGGCGATGGCTTTCTCGACGGCGGAAAGATCCGTGGTCTTGCGTTCGTAAAGGTCAACGGCGCCGGCAGCGAGAACCACATTGGCAATGCCCCGGTATTGGTAGTCACCATTGCAGAAGAACTCGAAGCGGCTGGGCGCTGCTACATTGGGCAGATTGATGACACGGACGCCATTGATGTAACCCTTTAGAGCGCGTTTGTTGAACGAGACCGCAAAATGATTCCACTGGCCGATCTTGATGATGTCTTTCAACATATCCCAATTGAAGCTGCCGTCCAGTTGACCGATGACGTTCCCTTTCTTGAAATAATAACCTCCGTAATAATCGGGATTCCACGAACGGAACGTCAGTTCGAATTCACCGACCCGGTCATCGCCGTTAAACAGGTTCAGTGAAATCGAAGACTGTCCCAGATCTCCTTGTTTGGAGCAATAGGCATCCCACTCCAACGTGAAGACATCGGGAAGATAAGCATTCATGTTCTCCATCAAGGGCTGGACCTGATTGTAGTCGGTGGCGAAAAAGAGATATTTGGTCCCGTTGAGGACGGCCGTTTCCGCATTGCCATCCCTGACGACGTCCCACTTGGAGGGGAACTCTCCAATCTGTTCATCGGCGAAGTCGTCTTCGAACAGAATCACATCTCCCCGCTTGAAGTCGCTCTTGGCGTGCTGCGCGCTGGCATCCTTTCCGCCATCCGGCTTCTTCGCACCGCATTCCTCGCAGAACTTGCCGGTATTGCCTTCATGGCCGCACTCCGGACAGGTCCAGGTACCGTCGTCTTTCTCCGGTTTCTTGGCGCCGCATTCTTCGCAGAACTTGCCGGTGTTGCCTTCGTGGCCGCACTCGGGGCAGGTCCAGGTGTCGTCGTCGGAAACGCGCCTCGAGGTGTCCCACTCCGGCGGCTCCTGCTGCTCATACTGCTGATTGTTGTTGCGATTGTTCCTGTTGTTGTTGCCGACATTGCCGTTCAGGACATCGTTGACGCCCTTCTCGACCTTGTTGCCGATGTTCTGTTCCGCCGCGTTCTTCACCCGGCTCTTCAGACGATTGAGCACATTGCTTTGTGCATACGCTCCGCCACACACCAGCAGCAGGGCCGTTATCAGCAATACGATCTTTTTCATAACCATTTGAAACTTAGACTTTCGACAGATTTGTAAAATCTATGCAAATCTAACGAAACTCTTCGACAAAAGCAAGCATCGGTTATTATACTTTTCCTTGCGGAGTTAAGAAACTTTCTTAACTTTGTGAAAAATGTATTGAAATGAAAACAACAACCGTATCATTGGGCCAGCACTTCGATGAGTTTGTAAAGAATGCCGTCCAGTCGGGCCGATACAGCAATAACAGTGAGGTAATCCGCTGTGCGTTGAGAGATTTGGAAAAGAAAGAAAAAGCACTGCAGGAGTTGGATACTTTGTTGGAACATAGTATCGAAAGGGGAGGAGGACAAGAACTTACTCCGGAGTCTTATTACAAGTCATATCAGGAAAGGAGGGCACGCAATGAAGAGAGTAATATTCCTGCTTGATGCACAGGATAGTCTGGACGAAATAACCCGATATACAGAAGATAATTGGCCAGATCCCGATCAGGAAGCAGGCACCCTTCCGAAGTATGTGGTTTCTATCATCAATGCCTGTAATGACATTCCTCGACGGGTAACGTTTTTGACAGATGCTGCCCGAAACACTAAATATGGCATAGTGCGGTATTTCAGACGAGGTCGTCATATCATCTTCTATCGGGAGACAGAAGAGTCATTCGAAGTTATCCAGATATTACACGAAAGGATGAACTTCGCAGCCTACCTGGATTGACGTGATTTTTTATTTGATGACGTAGACGTCTTCCCCGTCCTGAAGATAAAAATACTCTTCGCGGGCGAATTTTTCGAGGGAGTCGCGCTCCGACTGAAGCTGGTCCAACTTGCGGTTCATCTTGTCGATCTCCCGCTGGTAGTACTCGATCTGCTGGCGCTGGCTGCGGAGGGTGCGGCGTGAGCGGATCATCTGCCCGATGTTGTTGGTGTCGAAAAAACCGATCCATATCACGAAGATCAGTCCCACGAGGAAGTACTTGTTGAGCAGCACTTTCCCTACGGGATGCGCCTTCCAGCGGCGCAGCGTTTCTCCGATTTTCGTGAAGACGGACATGCGTGACGGATGTTTTCACAAAAATAATGATTATTTTTGACCGATGATTCAAATGTTCAAATATTACAAGCCGACGCTCGGCGGATCATGGGTGATCGTCGCGCTGATGCTCGTTGGCAGCGTACTGGTGGGCGTGCTGTTCCCGCATGTGCCGCACTCGCTGGGCTACGCGCTGCTGATGCTTTTCCCGCTGGCCTGGTGCTGGTGGAAGGGGCAGCAGGCCTACATGCTGGGCGAGCGGCCGCTGGCCATCAACGCGCCGCATTTTGGCCAGTTGCATCCGGTAGTATTCTTCCTGCTCGCCGGCATCGCCTTGCTGGCCCTTGGCGTGGTCATCGAACCCACCACGTCGTTCATCCCGATGCCCGATTTCATCAAGCGGGTTTTCGAGGAGGCATTCATGGATTCGCCGCTGTGGGATGCGATCCTGTCTACCTGCATCCTGGCGCCGCTGCTGGAGGAATTCCTCTGCCGCGGCATGATGCTGCGCGGCATGCTGCCGCAGAAGGGCGTGCGCAAGGCCATCCTCTGGTCGGCCTTCCTGTTTGCCTTCATGCACATGAACCCCTGGCAGTCGATTCCGGCTTTCCTCATGGGCATCTTCATGGGTTGGGTCTACTGGCGGACGCACTGCCTCTGGGCCACCATCTTCCTGCATTTCCTGAACAACGCGATGTCTGTCGTCATCACCCGCATATTCCCCGACCTGCCCGTTGACGCAGGCTGGATCGATGTGCTTCCGACGACCACCTACTGGGGGCTCTACGGAAGTTGCGTCGTCGTGGCGGCCGTCTGCATATATATCCTGTATGAAAAAACTCTATCCGCTGAAGTTCCTCCCGCTGTGGAAGCCTAAGGCCTGGGGCGGCGAGGATTGGGACCTGTGTGGCTTCGAAGACGACGCCTCCGTGGTGGCCAACGGTTTTCTGGCCGACAACGACCTGCCCGACATCCTGGAAACCTATCTGGGCGACCTGGTGGGCGACGAGATTTTCGATTGGTATAACCTGCATTTCCCGCTGCTTTGCAAGCATCTGCACGTCGAAGACCGGCTCTCGGTACAAGTTCACCCCGACGATGCCGTGGCGGAGCAGCGTTTCGACGATTATGGCAAGACGGAATGCTGGTATGTGCTGGATGCGGGCCCGGACGCCCGAATCTGGATGGGCTTCAAGGAAGATACGGATGCTTCTACGCTCTACAAGGCCTGCAAGGAGGGTACGGCGGAGCGGCTGCTCAACGAATATGTCCCGAAGCCGGGCGATTTCTTCTTCATCCCGACGGGCACCGTGCATGCGGCGGGCGGTGGCCTGAAGATCGCGGAAGTGCAGGAGGCGTCAGACCTTACGTTCCGGCTCTACGACTGGGGCCGCGAGCTGGATCCCGCCACGCGGCGTCCCATCCATCTCGACGAGGCGCTCGACTGCATCGACTACAAGAAATACGATGAGGCGGCCTGCTGCTGTCACCTGTCGCCGGAGGACGGTGACGGTGTCCGGGTGCTGGTCGACGACCCGCACTTCGTGCTCACAAGCCTGCGGCTCTCATCTCCGGCGAAGGTCCGGATGGACGATTTCAAGAGTTGTGTGGTGCTGATCTGCATCACCGGCGGCATTCGTGTGCAGTCGGCCGGAGAGGCCTATCCGCTGGCCGCCGGCGAGACGATGCTGCTTCCGGCCTCCCTCGATGATCTGATGCTCATCCCCGACACCCCCGGCACGCATCTGCTCCAAGTCCACCTCCCCCAACCCCCGAAGGAAGACGTCTACGACGGTCCGGAACCGGAATAGAAGCGTAAGGTAACGGGCGCCATCAGGCGCTAGCGGAGACCGAGCGGGAGGGCTTGTGTAATAGCCGGTCGGAGCGGCGGGGTTCGGGGCAGCGCTCCGTAATTAGATAATTGGTGGTTCGTCGTCGCTGGCGTCGTCGAGGCGGCCGCTCCAGAGATATTTGCGGGTTTCGCTGACGACTACGCCGCTCAGGAGCAGGACGGCCACCAGGTTCGGCAGCGCCATGAAAGCGTTGGCGATGTCCGACAGGTTCCATACCAGCGAGAGGCTCATTACGGAGCCCATGAAGACCAGCGCGATCCAGAGGACACGATAGATCCCTATCGCAATCTTGGCCGTCTTGGGGTTGTGGCCCGCCAGATACTCAACGGCCCGCTCGCCATAGTACGACCAGCCCAGGATAGTGGAGAAGGCGAATGTCACGATGCCGACCGACAGGATCAAATCGCCCACGTAGGGCAGCTTGTCAAACGCCGCCTTGGTGAGCGCCGCGCCCTGCGAGCTGTCGATCTCGGGATGCGCCACGATGCTGCTCACCAGCACCAGCCCCGTGAGCGCGCATACCACCACGGTGTCCCAGAACGTGCCGGTAGACGACACGAGCGCCTGCCGTACCGGGTTGCGCGTCTGTGCAGCTGCCGCCACGATGGGCGCCGAGCCCAGGCCCGACTCGTTGGAGAAGAGGCCGCGCGCGATGCCGAACCGGCTGGCCATCAGTATCGTGGAACCCACGAATCCGCCGCCGGCCGCCCGCGTCGTGAAAGCGGAGGTGAAAATGATGCGGAGACTCTCGCCCAGGCAGGACCAGTTCATCCCCAGGATCACCAGGCAGCCCACCACATAGAACAGTGCCATGAAGGGGACCAGTGCGGAGCAGACCTTCGAGATGCCCTTCACGCCGAACACGATGACCAGCAGTATCAGCCCCGCGAGCACACCGCCCACCAGGTAGGGTGACAGGTTGTAGGTCTGGTTGAGCAACATCGAGATGGAGTTGGCCTGTACCGTGTTACCGATGCCGAACGCCGCAATGGCGGTGAAAACGGCGAAGAGGATGGCGAGCCATTTGGCGTGCAGGCCCCGCTCCAGCGCGAACATCGGACCGCCCAGCATTCTGCCATCGGCCGTCTTGGCGCGGTATTTGACGGCCAGTAAACCTTCGGAATACTTTGTAGCCATGCCGAACACGCCCGTAATCCAGCACCAGAACACCGCACCGGGGCCGCCCAGCGCCACCGCCGTGGCCACGCCCACGATGTTGCCCGTGCCGATGGTGGCTGCCAGGGCCGTGGCCAGCGCGCCAAATTGGCTGACGTCTCCCTGGTAATCCTTGTCAGGTGTGATGGAAAGCCGGATGGCCTTGCCCACCCGCAGTTGCGGGAATCGGAGGCGGATGGTCATGAAGATGTGGGTGCCGAGCAAAAGGATGATCATGGGCCAGCCCCAGACCGCCGTGGACACCTTTTCTATGAGGCTTATAAACGAATTCATGGGAAAATGACTATATTTGCAAATATATGAAAAAGAAAGCAGAAATGAAAGTGAAACCCCTCTCCCGCTACTGGCTGCTCGCCCTGCTTCCGCTGTTGACGCTGGCGATGGGCTGCCCGAAAGTCGACCCGGTCGATCCGGCGGCAGAAGAAGAGGCCCGGAAGATCGCTGCCGATCCGCAATATACCGCCAAGCAGTACCTGCGCTCCGAATACATGGACATCTATTACTATTGGCGCGACCAGGTGAACGCCCGCAACGCCGGCTACAAGGCCTACGATTTTGCGGATATCTACGATTTCTTCGACGCACTCCTCTACAAGGACGACCGCTGGAGCTGGATGTGCGACAAGCAGGAATACATCTCCGACGAGACGGGCGTGATTTCCGGCACCTGGGGTATCAGCCTGAGCCAGAGTGTCAAGTATTTCCGCGACTATAGCTTGCGCGTGCGCTACATTTATCCCGGCTCCCCGCTGGAGCCCTTCGGGATAACCCGTGGCGCCATGCTTACCCATATCAACGGCAAGAACGTGTGGGATGACAAGGCGGAGGGCGGCTCCGGTTTTACCGGAGATAAACTGGATTTTTTCCAGGAGCAATACTATTCCGCGCAAACCCTGAAGTTCACGTTTCGCCTGGTCAACGGGGTCGATACCACCTTCACGGCCACGCGGGCCAGCTCGCTGTCCACGAATCCCGGCTTGATCACGCGGGTCTTCCAGCCCGGGGAGTTCCCCGGCCTTACGGAGCCCGTGGGGTACTTCCACTACCTGGCGTTCAAGGCCAACTTCCTCGACGACATCCACGACGCCATGGCGACCTTCCACGCTGCCGGCGTCAAGAAACTGATCATCGATCTGCGCTACAACGGCGGCGGCGACTCACGCGCCAGCCAGCTGCTGGTCGACTACCTGGCGCCCAAGTCGGCGGAAGGGAAGCCCTTCGTGGTGCGCAAGCACAACAGCCTGGTCGGCGGCGACATGGACATGACGGGCTATGTGATCGGCTCAGACAAAAGTAAATATGCCGACGGCAGCAAGGATGCAGAGGCCTATTGGGACAAGGTCTATCCGAACCGGATCAACCCCGAGCAGCTCTACTTCATCGTGGGCCCCGGCAGCGCCTCGGCCAGTGAGATGGTGATGAACGGCCTGCGGCCCTATATGGGCGACAAGCAGCAGATGGTGGGTGACACCACCTACGGCAAGCCTAACGGCATGTACGTGCTGATGTATCCCGGATCGGACGACGATTATGCGAAGTACAATTCCGGCGACTACTCCAAGCTGCAGTGGGTCTTCCTGCCCATCTGCTTCTTCAACGTAAACTCCAACGGCCAGTCGATTCCCTGGGACGGCTTCGTTCCCGACCGTCATACCCCCGACGACCTGTACCACGATTTCGGCGTAGAAGAGGACAACATCAAGGCCTGCCTGACGCATCTCGTCACCGGCAGCTATCCTGCCGCCTCCACGAAGAGTATCGAAACGAAAGCGCCTGAAAAGACCGGATATCGGATTGAAGTGGAGGAAGATAGCCCGAAATGGGGCCGTGACTGGGTCCAAAAACCGAATTTTTCACGGAAAAATTAATTAATTTATTCCGATAGCGCATTAAAATTTGGATTTTTGACTGATTCTATCTATCTTCGTAAGCGGTTAAGTACACGAAATTTCACTCATTTAACAATAACTAATAACCAAACAACCATGAAAGAACTCGTTGAGAAAATCAGTGTCGAGATGGCCGCTTTCCAGCTCAATGCCAATCTCCAGGTGAACAAGGGCAACAAAGCCGCCGGTACCCGTGCCCGCAAGAACGCGCTCGAACTCACCAAACTCCTGAAGGAATTCAGAAAAGTCTCCGTTGTGGCTGGCAAGTAGTATCCAGGTTTTTTCTGAATAAAGTGAGGGCCGCCGGATGAGCGGCCCTTTTTTGCAATGGATTCCGTTCGCATCGACAAATTCCTGTGGGCCATCCGCGTCTACAAGACCCGCACCGACGCCACCGATGCCTGCAAAGGCAACAAGGTGACCGTAAACGGCACCGACGTGAAGCCCGCGCGCGAGGTGAAGGCCGGCGACGTGATCGACGTGCGCAAAGGCCCCATATTATATACTTATAAGGTATTGGCACCGCTCGAGAAGCGGGTGGGCGCCAAGGACGTGCCTACGTACGCCGAGAATCGCACGCCGCAGAGCGAGCTCGACAAACTGCACGCGCCCGTCGAGACCTTCTTCATCCGGCGCGACCGGGGAACCGGCCGGCCGACCAAGAAGGAGCGTCGCGACATGGATTCGCTCTATGATTCTTTCTTCGTGGAAGAGGATGCCGACTGATTTTCGGCAGCTTCTTGGGCGGGGGCTTTTACCGGCTTGGCGCAGTTGAATTGCGTCATGGCCCGGTCGATGCCTTCCGTGGCATAGCACTTGATGGCGGCAATGGCGCGCTCCAAGATCTCCGGCAGTGCGCGTTTTTCTTCGAGCAGCAACTCACCCAGCACGAAATCGATCTGCCGGCCTTCGGCGAAGCCGCCGTTGCCTGTTCCCACGCGCAGGCGCGCGTAATCGTCGCTGATGAGCTCGTAGTCAATGCTCTTGAGGCCGTTGTGCCCGCCGGCAGAGCCGCGCTTGCGCAGGCGCAGCGTGCCGAAGGGGATGGCGAAGTCGTCGACCACCACCAGCAGGTTTTCCTGCGGGATCTTGGTCTTCTGCAACCAGTAGCGGACGGCCTTGCCGCTGAGGTTCATGTATGTGGAGGGTTTCAGGAGGGTGAACTTGCGACCCTTGAACGAAATCTCCGTGGTGGCGCCGTAGCGGCCGGTCGTAAAAACAGCATTGGATGCCTGTGCCCAGGCATCCAATACCATAAATCCCATGTTGTGTCGGGTGGCGGCGTATTCTTCGCCGATGTTGCCCAGTCCGACCACAAGGTAGTTCATAGGGTCGACTATTCAGCGGTCTCAGTGGTAGCCGCAGCGGCGGAGTTGCGGGTAGCGCGGACGGCGCATACCAGCGTGCCCTTCGGGGAGACGATCTGGAAACCGTCGAACTTGAGGTCGCCGGCGTTGATCTGCTTGCCGAGGCCGAGTTCGGTGATGTCGATGGGGAGTTCGTCGGGGAGCTTGTCGATGGTGCCGCAGACTTTCAGCTTGCGGGTCGGGACATTCAGCTTGCCACCCTGGCGTACACCGATGGAGTTACCGGTAACCTTGATGGGGACGTCGATGGTGACGGGCTTGGCCGGGTCGAGGGCGAGGAAGTCCACGTGCAGCGGACGGTCGGTGACCGGGTGATACTGGATCGCCTTGAGGATGCACTGGTGCTTCGCACCTTCGATGTTGAGGTCCACGATGTGGGAATACGGAGTGTGGGTGAGGCCCTTGAGTTCCTTCTCGTCAACCGAGAAAGAGACGTTCTCCACGCCGGCGCCGTAGATGACGCAAGGGACGCGGTCTTCTCTGCGGACGCTCTTGACGTCTGCCTTCTTGCCGGTAATTCTCTTCTTACCCTGCAGTTCGAAATGTTTCATTGTACTTGTATTAAAAATGTGTTACTCAAGCCGGATCGGGTCCGGCTCCCATTGCACCAAAAAGGGAAGACCCTTTTTCAGCGGACTGCAAAGGTATGAAAATTATTTTGTCAATCGCAATTAATTCCATAAATTTGAAAGGATAAATTAAAATCAAATCATTAAAAACTATAGGATTATGGCAAAGAAATGGATTTGCACCGTATGCGGTTACGTGCATGAAGGACCCGAAGCCCCCGAGCGCTGCCCGCTCTGCAAGGCTCCCAAGGAGAAATTCAATGAAATGGTCGAGAGCGAAGGCGGCCTGACCTTCGTCGACGAACACAAGATCGGCGTGGCCAAGGGCTGCGATCCGGAAGTCTGGCAGGGCCTGCAGGATCACTTCCGTGGCGAATGCTCCGAAGTGGGTATGTACCTGGCCATGGCGCGCCAGGCCGACCGTGAGGGTTATCCCGAGGTGGCCGAGGCCTTCCGCCGCTACGCCTTCGAGGAGGCCGACCATGCCGCCCGCATCTGCGAGATGCTCGGCGAAATGGTCTGGGACACCAAGACCAACCTCAAGAAACGCATGGAAGCCGAAGCCGGTGCCTGCGAAGGCAAGAAAGCCATCGCCACGAAGGCCAAACAGCTCAACTACGACGCCATCCACGATTCCATCCACGAGATGGCCAAAGACGAAGCCCGCCACGGCAAAGGCTTCGAAGGTCTCTACAACCGCTACTTCAAGAAATAGCCGTTGGTGCCGAGCGGTATCAGTTGGAGGCTAAATGTCAACCATTTAGCCTCCAGTTCGTTTACTTGACGAGGCCGGTGGCCTGGTTCCAGCCGAGGGTCTTGTAATAATTGTTGAGGACGGTGTATTCGGCCCGGGGGATGTAGATGCTCAGGCCGGAATAATGGTTGAAGTCGATGTCGAGGAAATGGGGCGTGGTATCCTTGAAGATGACCACGTTGTTCAGGGCACTGGAGAAGGGGGCCATTTCGGCGGAATCCGCGACCTGACCCACGAAGTCGTCGATATCGTAAAACCAATGCTTGCTGTAACGGAAGTAGGGCTGGACCTGGCTGCGGTCGAGCGTCAGGATCTGCTCCTGGTGGCGCTGGAAGATCGGCCGGCAGGCTTCTGCCAGCTGCGGCATGTACTGGGTACGGACCAGGGCGATGGTGGCGGACTGGTAGGTGCCCGAGAGGCTGCGGTAATGGTTCATGTAGCTGTGCGCGATGCTCAGCATGGCTTCTGCGGGCTGCAGCGTGAAAATGGGCTGCATCATGCTCTTGTACGGGAAACCGTCCGAGAGGATCTCGGTAGGCGAGAAGAGCAGGTAATCGGTGCAGTTGCGCAGCTCGTAGGCCACTTCCACGTTTGCCATCAGACAAGCGTCGAAGAGGATGAAATCGTAATGCGCGCTGGAGAGAACTTTGCGCAGGTCGATGATGTCCATCTCGCTGTCGTTCTGCTCCGCAAAACTCTTCACGGGCTCGTCTGATTTCACCATGTCGGCGTACGGGTCGGGATCCAGGAACACCGGGTCATCACTGGTGCTCTCCTTGGGGTTCGCGTAGTATCCCGGCGGCAGAAAGCCGCTGCCATGCGACCACAGGATCAGGCCCCAGTGCGCGGCAGGCCAGGCATTGCGGGCGTCAGCCAGCACGGCGCCGAGGGTTTTCGTATCGGCAGAATTGGTGGTGGCGGGATACTCCATGATAATCTCTTCCACCGTGTTGCCGCGGTTGTCGCGGGACAGGCGCAGGAGTTGCGGCGTTTCGTTGACGAAGTGGTGGTACACCAGCACGATCTTCCGGCGCTCCTTTGTGGCGGGAAGCCAGTTTTCCTTGATCTCCTGCAGGTCGCCTGCACCTTCCGAGGAGAGCGAGTTGTTGCCCGCAAAGTAGACCAGCAAGACCTGCCGCTCCTGCTCTTCCTGTTCAGGATCGCAGGAAGTCGCCAAGGCAAGGAAAAGGGCTGCCAGCAGGAGGATGAACATGCGTTTCATGGGCATACGGGGCACTTGTAAACTGCAATGATACGAAAAATGCCTATCTTTGTCAAACAAAATCGTGCCAATTCAATCATTCCATACATTATGAGACTTATCAAAGCCATGATCATCACGACCGGACTGGGGCTGGTGCTGACATCCTGCGGATCGAAGACCGGCGACCCTGCCTTCAAGTATTCCATCGACGAATTTGCGGACATCGAGGTACTCCGCTACCAGGTGCCCGGCTGGGACGAGCTGACGTTCCAGCAGAAAGCCTATATCTATCACCTCAGCGAGGCCGCCAAGGCGGGCCGCGACATCACCTGGGACCAGAATTTCAAATACAACCTCGAAATTCGCCACGTCCTGGAGAACATCCTGGAGAACTACAAGGGTGAGCGCAAGGGCGAGGAATGGGACAACTTCCTGGTCTATGCCAAGCGCGTGTTCTTCAGCAACGGCATCCACCACCACTACGCAAACGACAAGATCCTGCCGGCCTGCTCGCAGGACTATTTCGCCAGCCTGATGGCTGCCGTAGGCGTCGATCCGGACCGGGCCGCCGAGCTGCTGCCTGTTATCTTCGATCCGGCGCTCTATCCGACCCTGCAGTATCAGGGCACGGACAAGGACATCGTCCAGGCCTCGGCCGTGAACTTCTATGACGGCGTCACGGCGCAGGAAGTCAACGACTTTTACTCCGCGATGGAAGACCCGTCCGATCCGCACCCCATCAGCTACGGCCTCAATAGCAAGCTGGTGAAGAAAGACGGGAAAATCGTGGAACAGACCTGGCGGGCCGACGGCCTGTACGGCCCGGCTATCCAGGTCATCATCGACCACCTGCTGGCTGCCCGCGAATACGCCGAAAACGACACGCAGAAGAAATACATTGACGAGCTCGTGTCATATTACCGCACAGGCGACCTGCGGATGTGGGACCAGTACAACGTCACCTGGGTGGGTGACACCGAGAGCGACGTCGACTTCGTAAACGGTTTCATTGAGGACTACGACGACCCGCTCGGCCGCAAGGCATCGTGGGAAGGCGTCGTCAACTACCGCGACCGCGAGGCGTCCCGCCGTACCGAGATCATCAGCAGCAACGCGCAGTGGTTCGAGGACCATTCGCCTGTGGATCCGCGCTTCAAGAAGAAAGAGGTGAAGGGCGTCTCGGCCAAGGTCATCAACGTGGCGGCCATCGCCGGTGACAACTATCCGGCTACGGCCATCGGCATCAACCTGCCGAATGCCGACTGGATCCGCAAGGAGCACGGCTCCAAGTCGGTGACCATCGCCAACATCACCGATGCCTACACCCTCGCTTCCGAGCAGCGGCCGAAGAGCGTGCTCTCCGAGTTCGCATGGGACCAGGCGGAGATCGACCTCTGCAAGAAATACGGCAGTGTTACTGATAACCTGCACACCGACCTGCACGAATGCCTCGGCCACGGATCCGGCCAGCTGCTGCCCACCACGCCGGCCAATGCGCTCAAGGAGTACACTTCCACCCTCGAAGAAGCCCGCGCCGACCTGTTCGGCCTCTACTACATCGCCGATCCGAAGCTGGTGGAACTCGGCCTGCTCGACAGTCCGGAGGCTTACAAGGCGGCGTATGCCAGCTATATCCGCAACGGCCTGTTCACGCAGTTCAGCCGCGTGGAATTCGGCAAGAAGAACACCGAAGCCCACATGCAGAACCGCAAGCTCATCGCCGACTGGTGTTATGAACATGGCCAGGCCGACAACATCATCGAGAAGAAGGTGCGCGACGGCAAGACCTATTTCGTGGTGAACGACTACGAGAAACTGCGCGGTCTCTTCGGCGAACTGCTCGCCGAAATCCAGCGCATCAAGTCGGAAGGCGACTATGAGGCCGGCAAGGCGCTGGTGCTCAAGTACGCCGTCGACATCGACCCGCAGCTGCACCGCGAAGTGCTCGACCGCTATGCCAGCCTCGACCTGAAGCCCTACCGCGGCTTCATCAACCCCGACATCGTCCCGGTAACCCAGGACGGCAAGGTGGTCGACTACAAGATCGTCTACGGCGACGACTTCCTCACCCAGCAGCTCCAGTACGGCAAGAAATACCGCACGCTGTAG
>Ga0310690_10001910_pt1 | contig 35700 bp, 26 predicted proteins | sample AusTroGonzalo_MG_2_FD_207661 | JGI IMG/M metagenome (GOLD analysis project Ga0310690, IMG submission 207661) | Bovine rumen microbial communities from tropical cattle in Woodstock, Queensland, Australia - Gonzalo_04 (v2) (version 2) | ecosystem: Host-associated > Mammals > Digestive system >...
GGCCTGTTGAAGGTGAACGAGCTGTATGCCAAGAGCAGCAGCGTAGAGACCGAGAACTATCGCGACCTCATGCTGTCGTTTGCCGAGGATATGAGGGTCATCTTCATCATCATTGCCGACCGTGTGAACCTCATGCGCCAAATCAAGGAGTTGGGAACGGATGAAACCCGAAAGAAAGTGGCCTATGAAGCCAGCATCCTCTATGCTCCACTTGCCCATAAACTGGGACTTTACCTCATTAAATCAGAACTTGAAGACTTGTCGCTAAAGTACTTGGAGACAGAGACTTTCTACATGATAAAAGAGAAGCTCAACGCCACCAAGCGCACCCGCGATGAGTATATCCGAAAGTTCATTGCACCTATCGAAGAGAAGCTGCAAGCAGCAGGACTGAAATTCCACATCAAAGGGCGAACAAAGAGCATCCACTCGATATGGCAGAAGATGAAGAAGCAGAAGTGTCAGTTCGATGGTATCTACGACCTCTTCGCCATCCGCATCATCCTCAACTCGAAACCCGAACGCGAGAAGCAAGACTGCTGGCAGGTCTATAGCATCGTGACCGATATGTATCGTCCGAACCCTAAGCGTCTGCGCGACTGGCTCAGTGTGCCCAAGAGCAACGGCTACGAAAGTCTGCACACCACCGTGATGGGACCGGAAGGCAAGTGGGTGGAAATACAAATCAGGACAGAACGTATGGACGATGTAGCCGAACACGGATTGGCTGCACATTGGCGTTATAAGGGTGTGAAAGACAGCGGAGCCAAACTCGAAGACCTGCTGAAAGACATCCGCAGCGCACTCGAAACACAAGGTACCTCAGACGAACAGGTGGTCGATCAGTTCAAGGTGGACCTCTATAGCGACGAAGTATTTGTGTTCACGCCAAAAGGCGATTTGTTCAAACTGCCGAAGGGCGCTACCCTACTCGATTTCGCCTTCCAGATACACACCAACATCGGTTCGCATTGTAGTGGCGGATTGGTGAATGGGAAGAACGTACCTGTACGAACCAAGTTGCAGACAGGCGACCAAGTGGAGATACTCACCAACCCCAACCAGCTGCCCAAACGCGACTGGCTCAACTATGCCATCACGTCGAAAGCACGCAGCAAGATACGCCAGAGCATCAACGAGCAGGAATTGCGAACAGCCACCTATGCCAAGGAGACCCTCGAACGCAAGTTCAAGAACCGCAAACTGGAGATTGTGGAGCCTACTCTGATGAAGACCATCAAGCGGTTGGGATTCAAGCATGTGATGGAGTTCTACAAAGCCCTAACGGAAGAGGTGCTGGGTGTGGACCGTGTCATCGATGCCTATATCGAAGAGCAGAAACGCGAGAACAACGAACTGCCGCTTGCCGAGACCATCAGCGCAGAGAACTTCCACCTCGACGAAGCCAACGAAGACCTGATGGGTCGCTCGGGCAAAGATGTGCTGCTCATCGGTAATAATATAAAAGGTGTGGAGTACAACCTCGCCAAATGCTGCAACCCCATCTATGGTGACGATATCGTGGGATTCGTGACGGTGAGCCGAGGTATCACCATCCACCGTAAGAACTGCCCCAACTGCCGCCGATTGCTCGAGCAGATGTCCTACAGAGCCATCGAAGTGAACTGGGCAACACAGAGCAGCGGACAATTCTCCAGCACCCTGCATATCGTAGGAAACGACGATGTGGGTATCGTGAGCAATATCACCAGCATCATCGCGAAGGAGAAGAACATCCTGCTCCGTAGCATCGACATCAAGTCGTCGGAAGACGGCCTCTTCGCAGGCAACCTCACCATCATCATCGACGACACCAAGCGACTGAACCAACTCATCAAGAAGATTCAGACAGTAAAGGGTGTGAAGAGTGTGACGAGGTAATAATGGTTAGCGGTTAAGGGTTAGCGGTTAGCGTTAAATAACATGAAGATAAATCTTATTCTGGTTGGCAAGACCAACAGCAAGACATACGAGTCAATCATCGATGACTATAGCGAACGAGTGAAGCACTACACTCCGTTCGAGGTGACTGTCATTCCAGAACTGAAGAACACCAAGTCGCTCTCGCAAGAGCAACAGAAGCAGATGGAAGGCGAATTGATTCTTCGTCAGCTGCAGGACAGCGACTATGTGGTATTGCTGGACGAACACGGTCAGGAACTACGCAGCATCGAGTTCGCCACCTGGATGGGCAAGAAGCAACAAGCCGTCAGTCGTCGACTGGTGTTCATCATCGGAGGCCCTTATGGCTTCTCTCCAGCCATCTATCAGCGAGCCAACGAAAAGTTGTCGCTCTCCAAGATGACTTTCTCCCATCAGATGGTCCGCATGATCTTCGTCGAACAGCTCTATCGCGCCTTTACCATCCTCAAAGGCGAACAATATCACCACGAATAGCATCGTTTTCAACCTTTTTTAAGGTCTGTACTTAAATAATTATGAATTATGCATTGTGCATTATGAATTATTTATTACCTTTGCACTCCGATTGGAGAGATGCTCGAGTGGCTGAAGAGGCACGCCTGGAAAGCGTGTAACCGTCCAAAGCGGTTCCGGGGTTCGAATCCCCGTCTCTCCGCAGGGAGAATGACGGGGTTCAAAGCGCAAAAGCTGAACAACGTCTCTCCGCAAGGAGAATGACGGGGTTCAAAGCGCAAAAGGCGAACAACGTCTCTCCGCAGGGAGAATGACGGGGTTCAAAGCGCAAAAGCTGAACAACGTCTCTCCGCACTTTTTCGGGATGTAGCGCAGTTGGTAGCGCACTACGTTCGGGACGTAGGGGTCGGGCGTTCAAGTCGCCTCATCCCGACCCAAGGCGACAAGTGGAGTAATTCGCTTGTCGCTTTTTCTTACTTTATCTTCCGGTATTCGTTCCAGCGATCCATGATGTTGTAGACATAGTGGTAGGTTTCTGTGCCACGCATGTAACCACACTTGACTACAGGATCGTTGTAATAGTTGGCTTCGCTGAGATGGAGCACACACTGGTCAACATTACCATTCCAAAGGTCAGGATTACGGCCATACTTACGTGCCAGACTACGGGCATCATCAATATGTCCTGAACCCCCATTATAGGCAGCAAGGATGAACTTGATGCGCTCGTTAGGATCGCTGATGGAACGATAGTGATCGTTGAGTTTGTTGATGAGCCGTACTGCTCCACGGAGGTTGATTTCGGGGTCGAAAGCGTCGGAGACGCTCACACCCATGCTGCGAGCAGTAGAAGGCATGAGTTGCATCAGTCCTAAGGCTCCCATATAAGACACAGCATTGGGGTCGAACGCACTCTCCTGATAGGCTTGTGCAGCAAGGAGATGCCAGTCCCAGTTGCATTGTGTGGAGTACTTACGGAACAGGTGGTCGTAGTAGGAAATTTGCCCCTTGGCACGATTGAGGATAGGACTATAGGCATGACGCCGAGGAGTGTAGACACGACCAGAACTATCGGTCACACGCAGAGCAGTAAGAGACAGAAACTCGTGCTGATGGTCGGCCATCCACTGGTTGACCGATTGTGCCAACAAAGGAGCATCCTGACGCACCAGCCACGCAATCGGTTTCAGACTGTCGACAAACTGGGTTAACTCATGTTGTCCGCAAAGCAGAAACTCGTGCTGCAACGAATCGTTGACAGGCATCCCGTAGGTCACGATATCTCCATCGCCTGCCAGAAGGTGCTGCTTCAATTCAACTTCGGAACGCATCACATCTACACGCACCGTGCATCCGATGCTGCTGGCATAGGCATCGGCCAGTTTGAACAGCGTACCATACCCCTCACCATAGAACTCAAAATAGCTCTGCGCACCATAGAGGGTAAGAACAATAAGTTCGCCATTAGCCTGAATGCCATCGAGGTCGATACTCTCTGTTGCATTGGGCGTGCGGAATACACCCAACTCACGCGGCTTCTCCTGTTTACAACCAACGAGAGCCATCAGAACGACGACTGTAATTAGGTAGCTGTATTTCTGGGTAAAAACTGTCATCTTTGTCTTTTTGAAGTGCAAAAGTACAAAAAAAATGACAATTGAGCATTGATAATCGATAATTAATTTATAATTTTGCAGTCAAATCGATTGTTTATGCTTGCACTTTCCCCATTATTTGTCTTTCTGTGTCTGTATCTGGTGACGAGCATCATCGTGCAGGACTTCTATAAGGTGCCCATCATCGTAGCGTTCCTCATCTCGTCGGTCTATGCCATTGCGATAACAAAGGGTAGCATCAACCACCGCATTCAGATCTTCTCGAAGAGTGCAGGAAGCAAGAACATGATGTTGATGCTGTGGATATTCATCCTCGCTGGTGCCTTTGCCGGTGCTGCGAAAGCGATGGGTGCGGTCGATGCAACGGTTAATATGGCATTAGTAGTTCTCCCCCACTCCATGATTCTTGCTGGCATCTTCCTTGCGGCTTGTTTCATTTCATTAGCAATCGGAACATCGGTTGGCACCATTGCCGCCCTGACACCTGTCGCTGCAGGTATCGCAACACAGTCGGACACCAACATGGCACTCGTCATCGGCATTGTGGTAGGTGGAGCGTTCTTTGGCGATAACCTCTCATTCATTAGCGACACGACCATCGTAGCTACGCAGACGCAGCAATGTAAGATGAGCGATAAGTTCAAGGTTAACTCAAGGATTGTATTCCCCATCGCCATCATCATGCTCATCGTCTACGCCGTGATGGGACGCGACATCGCTGCACCTACAGGTCTGCAGCCTATCGACTTCGTGAAGGTGATTCCTTATATTGTGGTTATCGTAACGGCTGTATGTGGTGTAAACGTTCTCCTGGTACTCACTATCGGTGTCATCGTAGCAGGTGTGATTGGTATTGTTGGAGGGGCATACGATGTGTTCGGATGGTTCAGCAGTATGGCAGACGGTATGATGGGGATGAGCGAACTGATTATCATGACACTCTTAGCCAGTGGTATGTTGGCTATGATACGCCACAATGGCGGTATCGACTATATCATCAAACGCCTCACAAAGAACATCCACGGTCAGCGTGGCGCAGAATACTGCATCGCAATACTGGTGTGTCTGGTAAACATCTGTACGGCCAACAACACCGTTGCCATCATCACCACAGGTAGTATCTCGCATGATATTTCCAAAAAATTCGGACTGGACAATCGCAAGGTAGCCAGCATTCTCGATACCATGTCGTGCTTCACTCAAGGGTTGTTGCCTTATGGCGCTCAGGTATTGATTGCAACGGGTTTGGCAAATGAATGTCAAAGTCTTACGGCCATCACTCCTATCGACATCGTGCAGTATCTCTACTACCCGATGGCTCTCGGTGTGACGGTATTGCTTTGTATAGCGATTCGCTATCCGAAGCTCAAGGCAATAGCTTCATGATTTCGCGCAAAGAAGCGACTTCGTAGTTGACAGGTTGCGGTGCTGGATAGGCAGGAAAACGATTGAAATAAAGCACATCCAGTCCGGCTCGTTTGGCTCCCATGATATCGGTATCGAAGTTATCACCAATCATCAGGGTATTATCGGGATTGGCTCCCGAAATCTTGAACGCATAATCGAAGAACTGCTGCGAAGGTTTGTTGGCACCCGCATCTTCGCTCAAGATGACAGTCGTGAAATAGTCCTTCAGTCCGCAGGCTCTTAGTTTCTTGTATTGCACCTCATGAAAACCGTTGCTACACATGTGCATCTTGTAGCCCTTCTCTTTGAGGTAGTCCATCAACTCATGTGCACCATCGACCACTCCAGGTTTATCGGCACAGCGGTCGAGAAAGGCATCGCTCATACGCAGACAGAGGTCAACTGTCACATCCAGTCCACGACCCACACTCAGCGGACGGCGGAAACGTTCCACAATCAGATAATCACGGTCAATTTCTCCTTTCGCATACTGACTCCAAAGGTCGATATTGGCCTGCCAATAGGCATCGTAGAACACCTTGGGATGATCGAAATAGCGCTCTAAATGGAACGCCTCATAGACTTCTGTGAGGGCGATGACAGCATTACCATGAGTGTCGTACAGCGTATCGTCAAAATCTATAAACAGGTTTTCGTAATGTTTCATTCCTTCGGTTCTTTCTTCGGTTCTACGTGAATAGTGACATGAGTCTTCCCTCCAAACCGCTGTTTCAGTCTACGTTCGATAGCTGTAGCACGTTCGTGCGACTCATGTAATGAGATGTTGCCATCCATGCGGATGTGGGTCTCAATGGCAATCTTATTACCAATACGGCGTGTGCGCAAGTTATGCGGCTCGGTCACATCTGGGAATTGCATGATGATGTCTTCTATTTCTTTCTCCGTCTCCTCGGGTAGCGAACTATCAGTCAGTTCACCCACACAGGACTTTAACAGTTCTACGGAAACCTTCACCAACATAAGACCCACCAACATTGATGCGATCGGGTCAAGTACGGTCCAACGGTCACCCAACAGGATGGCACCCCCGATTCCTACAGCCGTTGCAATCGACGAGAGCGCATCACTCCTATGATGCCACGCATTCGCCATCATAGCTTGCGACTTCAAGGCTTTGGCTCGTGCGATGGTGTAGTGATACAATAATTCCTTCACAACAATCGAGATCAACGCCGCCCATAGTGCCAACATATCAGGCGCCTCCAACTGCTCACCATGCAGCCAGTCAATCAGTTTCACACATCCCGAGAACATGATACCTGTAGCTGCAGCAATCAGTGCCAGTCCGATAAGGAACGAGGCAATTGTCTCGAATTTCCCATGCCCGTAGTCGTGTGATTCGTCTTGCGGCTTCGAGCTTACATGCACAAATGCCAGCACCACAATATCGGTCAGGAAGTCGGATAGTGAATGTACAGCATCAGCCACCATCGCCGAACTATGTCCCACAAAGCCAGCGATGAATTTAAACGTCAACAGCACCACATTGCCGATGCTACCAATGATTGTCACCTTATATATTTCTCGTGCACGTCCCATGGTGCTGCAAAAATACAAAATTTTTACCATTTAGCCATTTACTATTGACCATTTTTCGGCGCTTTTAATGAAAATACATAAAAAAACTGGCAGGATTGCTCCCGCCAGCCTTATTCGTATCATTGTCGTTGTTTATTTGAAAACCAACTGAGCAAACTGATAGAGGCTACGACGCCAAGTGTGCCACTCATGAGCGGTTCCTTCTGAAACGTAACCAACAGCATTCATACCATTCTTCTTGAGGTTCTCTGCAGCTTCCATCACGCGAGGGTTCTCTTTGCTTCCGCTACTCATAAAGACGAGTTTGTTGGTCTTCTTGAAGCCCTCTGCACCATTGACATCCTCCACACTGATGGTACCGCCACTGAACATTCCCACATAGGCAAACTTCGTAGGATTGGCAAGGGTAATACGACGAGTCTGTCCACCACCCATCGACAAACCAGCCATACCGCGGTGTTGAGCGTCTGTATATACACGATACTCCTTCTCGACAAATGGAATGATATCTGTCATCAGCACGACTGAGAAGGCATCGTTACTTCCTCCACGAGCACCTTGCTGACCTTGCTGGGGCTGCTGAGGTTGCTGAGGAGCATACTGTCCCTTCAAATGAATATTCTGACCCTGACCATAGTCCATCACAATAATAAACGGAACAGCCTTTTTCTCTGCAATCAAGTTATCCATAATCTGGCCGGCATGACCTTGAACCGACCATCCGTACTCGTTCTCAGCATTACCATGCTGCAAATAAAGCACAGGATACTTCTTGTTAGGGTTCTTATCATACTCGTTAGGCAGATAAACATAGCAGTGGCGCATGCTTTCTGTCGCTTTTGACCAATAGTATTTCTCTTCGACAGAACCCTGAGGCACATTCTTCACCTGCCAGAAATCCATATCATTCGATGGAATCTCGATTCCGCTACCCCACCGGCCAGCTCCGAAGAATGAAACCGTTCCCGGGTCAGGCATCGCTGTACCATCGACAATAAGCTGATAGTAATGGAAGCCCACATCCTGAGGAGCAGAAGTACCTGTCCACACACCACGTTCGTCCTTTACCATCTCATATCTTCTGCCCAAATCTAACTGAACAGAAGTTGCACCTGGTGCACGGAGTTGTACACGGACAGCACCCTGAGAGTTCACCATTGGATACTGGCGTCCTGGTTGATTCGTTACGTTTGGTTTGAAGTCTTCAACAGCGTCCGCATACGACGGCACTGTGTTGTTACGCTGCTGACCAGCATTTCCACGCTGAGCTTGGCCTGGTCGCTGACCTTGATTACCTTGAGGTTGCTGAGCCGATACAGATGCAGAAACAGCTGCCAGCACCATGATTGAAAGAAGAATTTTTTTCATGATCTTAATTTTTAGAGTTAATAATAGTTTTTTTCCAATTCTTTATTTCGTTTCGTATAAATAGGATTTGTTCGCGTCCCATGGTGCTGCAAAAATACAAAATATTTACCATTTAGCCATTTACTATTAAGCATTTTTCGGTGCTTTTGATGAAAATAGATAAAAAAACTGGCAGGATTGCTCCCGCCAGTCTCTTTTCGATTCGTTACTATTGATTATTTGAAGAGCAACTGTGCGAATTCATAAAGGCTACGACGCCAAGTGTGGAACTCGTGTGCTGTGCCTGGTGATTCGTAACCAACAGCATTCATACCGAGGGCCTTGATGTTCTTTGCAGCCTCAACACAACCCATGTTCTCCTTGCCACCACCACTCATGAAGAGCAGCTTGGTCTTCTTCACAAAACCTTCAGAATTCTTCACCTGGTCAACGCTCCATGCACCGCTACTGAATGAACCTACATAAGCGAATTTGCCTGGGTTTGCGAGGGTTACCTCACGTGCCTGCATACCACCCATAGAGAGACCTGCATATGCACGATGCTCTGGATCGGCAATCACACGGTAGTTCTTTTCAACCATTGGGATGATGTCGTCGAAGAGGACATCCTTGAATGCACCGGCAATACCACCGCCGCCACCGAAGCCACCAAAGCCTCCGAAGCCGCCACCGAAGCCACCCTGACCAGCACCTTGTGCCTGACCCTGTGGCTGTGGACGACGTGCGTTCAGGCCATTATCCATCACGATGATGCAAGGAACGGCCTTCTTTGCTGCGATGAGGTTGTCCATGATGGCTGCTACACGACCCTGATATGGCCAGCTGTACTCGTTCTCACCCATACCATGCTGGAGATAGAGAACAGGGAACTTCTTGGTAGGATTAGTGAAGTACTCGTTTGGCAGATAGACGAAGCAACGACGCATCTGCTCTGTTACTGATGAGTAGTAGTAAACTTCACCCATTGAACCTTGAGGAACATTCTTTACCTGCCAGAAATCCTGGTCATCAGATGGAACTTCGATACCGCTACCCCAACGGCTTGCACCATAGTAGTATGTGCTTCCTGGATCGGGAACACTTGCACCGTCGATGTTCAACTGATAGTAGTGGAAACCTGGGTCCTGAGGAGCAGAAACACCTGTCCATACACCGTTTGCATCCTTCGTCATGGTATAAATCTTACCTGCGATGTCAAGACCAACCTTTGTAGCATTAGGAGCTGAAATCTGGGCACGTACCTGACGTGCAGAGTTCACCTGAGGATACTGCTTGTTGTCCTGATTACTTAATGCTGGTACGAAATCTTCTGATACTGGTTTCTCTGAATCAACCCAAGGGTTACCACCTCCGCCGCCAAAGCCGCCGAAACCACCAAACTGAGCAGACGCTGTCATACATACGAGCGCCATCATTGAAAGAATTACTTTTTTCATAATCTCATTTACTATTAGACAATTTACGATTTACTATTAATTTTATTTGTTTATTCTCTATTTTGGCATTTTATATTTTTTGCATTGCAAAATGATTTTGCACTATCCTCCGAAACCGAAGCCGAAGCCGCCAACACCTTGTGCCTTCTCTGGGTCACCGAAGAATGAAGCCTCAACATCCTTGTCGTTCAGCTTGAATACCATGAACTTAGGATTCTGCTCTGTGCAAGGTTTCCAGTCACCACCCTTAGGTCCGTTAGGATCGCTATACTTAGCAAAGTTGGTCCATGCAGTCAGCATCTTCTCTGAGAGATCCCAGTCGCCCTTTGTCCAAGGACGCCAGCAGTGCTTCAGAGACTTGAATACGAACCACAGGTCAGATGAGTGGAATGCACCACGCAAACGCTGAGTTACTTCAGGATGACTACCATCGTCTGGCAATGGACGAGCGAACTCGTAAGCCCAAGCCTTACCGCCCTTCTGCTGACGAACCTTACAGAACTCAGCGATGCCGGCACTCATGTCACCCATATCGTTCAGTGTGTAACCAATCATATAAGGTACGTCTGCTAATGAACCGTCGCGAGTTGCATCGTCGAAGCTCTCCTTGCTTACATAACCGTCAATCGTAGGCATGTACATCATTCCCATGCCCATACCCATCATGCCGCCGAAGCCGCCGCCACCACCTTGCTGGTTAGCGCTGTTAGCCTGGCTGTAGATAGTTGGCAAAGCAAAGACAGTCTCTGTGCTGGCCTGACGCATACGCTGAAGGTCGGTCATACCTGCCCAGTCGAACATCTTCTTCGCATTCTCACCAGCATCAGCTGGAGAACCACCCATACGACGGCCACCCATCATGCCACCACCGTTAGGATTAGGAATGCTCAGACCCTGTGCACTCATGATGACAGCCTTGTGGAACAAGCCACGAGCCAATGGAGATTCGCACAATGTGCGGACACTACCACCACCAGCACTCTGACCGAAAATTGTTACGTTATTGGGGTCGCCACCAAACTGGGCGATATTCTTCTTAATCCACTTCAGGGCCTCAATCTGGTCAAGAATACCATAGTTACCAGATACCTTGTTAGGACTTTCTTCTGCCAACAATGGGTGATTCAAGAAACCAAAGATACCAAGACGATAGTTGATGCTCACAAGAACTACATCCTTAGCACCCCATTCCTGACCGTCGAACTCTGGCTCAGAACCGAAACCTTCGCGGTAACCGCCACCATGAATCCACAAAGCAACAGGCAATTTCTTAGCAGCCTTGCCAGGAGCCTTCGTCCAAACGTTCAAATACAGACAGTCCTCACTGAAGGCGGCCTCCTTACCATAACCCCACTCGGTGTAGTAACCACCAGGGTACTGGATAGCCTGATAACTTGGACGACCGAAGGTGTCGCAAATTTTCACGCCCTTCCAAGGCACAACGGGCTGTGGAGCCTTCCAACGGTTCTCACGGATTGGAGGAGCAGCATAAGGAATGCCACGATAAACAAACACATCAGGATGATCATCAGCCAATACACCTTGAACCTGACCACCCTCAATCGTTAACACTGGGTTTTCTGCAGCACCTGCAGACACTGCTACCATGAGCAGAATAGGCAATAATAATTTTTTCATAATAAGTTGTTATTATACAATATTGTACAGTTGTTTAGGTATTTCCGTTTGTTTTGAGAAATCTTTTAACTTCTTTTTTTATTTTTTAATATTAGATATTCAAACTCTCGTATGGTTTAATCTTCCACGAATAATAATACATCACCATCAAACCTATTACCAACAGAGCAGACAAGAACAATAACAGTCATCGACTCCAGGTGTATTCCTTGCCAGCTCGGAGAGTTATACGATTGGTAGAACCATTGCAATGAACCGTGGTTGTTCCACGTTGCTTAGCTCGGATGGTGTAGGTTGTAACTTGATGGTTGCGCCATGTGATGTCGACTTCGAAAGCACCACGGGCACAAAGACCACGGACTTCGCCATCGGTCCACTCTTCTGGCAAAGCAGGAAGGAGGTAGATGTCGGTCGGGGTGGATTGCAGCAACATCTCCGCTACTCCTGCACATCCTCCGAAGTTGCCGTCAATCTGGAAGGGAGAGTGTGCATCGAGCAGATTGGGATAGGTTCCCCCACCCCCTCGATAGTCTTCACCACGATAGTTGTCAGGACTGACGTACTTGAGCAAACGACGATAGATGCGATAGGCTCCCTTGGCATCGAGAAGACGTGCATAGAGGTTCACACGCCATCCTGTGCTCCAGCCTGTCGTGTTGTCGCCCTTGATTTCGAGCGTCTTGGCACAAGCACGAGCCACATCGGACAACGATGACTTGTCCAACACTTCGATATGATGACCCGGATAGAGGCCAAAGAGGTGGGACTGATGACGATGCTGAGGATCGGCATCGTTCCAGTCGTGATACCACTCCTGTAAGTTTCCTTTCGCTCCTATCTTATAAGGTAAGAGTCGCGGAAGTGTCCGTGTGATTTCGTCACACAACTTCTTATCGGTCTTCAACACCTGAGCTGCTGCGAGTGCATCGGTGAGACACTCGCGAATCATGGCGATATCGGCACTTCCTCCATAGACGGTATAGCCTCGATAGCCATCAGGAGTGAGGTATTCGTTTTCAGGTGAAGTGGACGGAGAGGTCATGAGATAACCATCCTTCTCGATGAGCCAATCGAGACAGAACTCGGCAGCTCCTCGCAGCACCGGATAGTACTCACGCAGGAAGTCCTTATCCTGTGTGAACATGTAGTGCTCCCAGATGTGGGTTGAGGTCCACGCACCACCCATGTTCCAATTGGCCCACTGAGGTCCTCCATCGTGCTCACCAACCGGATTGGTCTGAGCCCAAATGTCGGTATTGTGGGCGAGACACCAACCACGATGGACGTTGTAGTACTCGCGTGCTGTCGTCACACCCGTCATTGCTGTATTCTTGAGAAATGTGAGGAAAGGCATGTGGAGTTCGCTGAGGTTGGCTGTCTCAGCTGGCCAATAGTTCTCTTCGACGTTGATGTTCGAGGTGTAGTTGCACGACCAAGGTGGCAGCAGTTTCTCGTTCCACAGTCCCTGCAGATTGGCTGGAACACCCATCGTCCGTGAACAGGAAATGAGCAGGTAGCGGCCGTACTGGAAGTAGAGGGCTTCCAACTCAGGATTGTGCTGATGCTGTTCTGTGTAGTTGAAGAGTTGACGGTCGGTAGACAAAGCAGAGATGGCAGGATCGGTCTTACCGAGGTCGAGACTCACACGATTGAAATACTGCTGATAGTCAGCAATATGACGCTTGCGGAACTCATCGAAGTCGTATTCCTCTGCATTCTGGAAACGTTTTTCAAGCAGGAATTTGTAGTCGCGTCCCTGCGTCACAGGATTCTTGTCGAACCCATTGAAACTGGTAGCATTAGAGATAGCGATGAATGCTTCCTTGGTTTTGATTATTTCTACAGAGTCACCTTCCGTCGGGCCTTCAACATGATCGGCTTCAACCATTACCATCGTGCGATAGCGCATGCCACGGTTCTCGTCGTAGAAGAATTTTCCATCCGTGTAATTGGGTCGTGAGTGATAGGCCACATATCCATCAGAAATGATGTTACCATACTCCGTATAGGTTGTATGAGGCAGTTGCGAATCCAATCGGACAACAGCGCGGAATGGTTCGTCGGACTGAAGACGGATGAAGATGATGCTATCGGGAGCAGAACAGAAGTATTCAGCCGTGAAAGGCACACCATCGCGTTTGAAGGAAACGGTAGCAATTGCACGGGAAATATCAAGTTCACGCTTATAATCCGTGATTTCAGCTTCCGTCCCATCTGTATTGAGATAAGTAATGTAAAGGGTACCGAGCGGCTGATAGTTTTCGCTATAGTGTCCCTGTACCTTCCGCTGGAGACGGTCGGCCAGACGATAATCTTCCTTATTGAGTGCATCACGGATATCAGCCAGATTGCGCCAGGCTTCGGGTGCATAGACCTTGGTATCTGGTTCACCTGTCCAAAGGGTGATGTCGTTCAGGCTGATGCGCTCTTGTTGCGTACCTCCATAGACGGTAGCTCCCAACGTTCCGTTACCAATGACCAAAGCCTCCTCGAAATAACGGGCAGGACGGTCGTAGTGGAGTGTGAGCGGTTGAGCTGTAACTAAATATTGGTGAGCAATGAGGCTCACCAATATTGTCATATAACGTTTTATCATCATGTTATTTCTTAATAAATTGACTTTGTCGATTTATCCTCACGTTTCGGCATAGCTTGAAAGCCAACTTTCATCTCTGCGCTCACCGCTTGATAAATTCCACACGACGGTTCTTTGCGCGTCCTGCTTCAGTCTTGTTGTCTGCTACAGGTTCGTGTGAACCCTTACCCACAGCCTTGAGGTTGAATCCATCAACACCCAGACCTTCGAGCGCTTTCACGATAGCCTCAGCACGCTGCTGTGAGAGCGGATCGTTCACGGCATCCGAACCTTGATTGTCGGTATGTCCCTGCACTTCGAAGCGAGCACTTGGGTTCTTCTTCATGTAGTCGGCCACCTTCTGAATCTCTGCCATAGACTCAGCCTTCAAGGTAGCTTTGCCTGTATCGAAGAGGATGTTGTTGGTGACAAACTTACCAGTCTCAGCAATAGCTTTCTCGACAGCGGTCATGGTCTGTGCATCACGATCATACAACTCGCCTCCACCCTTTGCTAAACGGATGTTGGTAATGTAATCGATGTGATCCTCCCAGAATTCCGTACAAACAGAGAACCAGTCCATCGCCTTCGCATTCGGAATATTGATGAAACGTTTGTTGTTCACATACACCTTCAACGCACGCTTGTTGAACGACAGAGCGAAGTGGTTCCAGTCATTCACTTCAATCATATCCTCGATAGAAGCATTTCCTTCAACATAGTCATCACCATTAGGCTTCATAATCCGCCAATTGAGATTCTCTCTACCAATGAAGACGTCGCTATCATCTCCGCCATCAGCAGGATGCAGAACCAGTTTGTAAGCAGAAGTATGGTCTTCTTTACCTGTCACGAAGAAGTCGAACTCCAGTGAGTAAACCTCGGGCAAGTATTTTTTGTTGTCGTTTTCGAGCAACGGCGTGATTTCCGTGTTAGAACCATGCTCAAACTTGATAGCCATTTTGCCATTCATACGAGCCACTTCAACATTATTCTCTATCAAGTCCCACTTCGATGGGAACTCACCCATCTTCTCACGAGCCAGGTCGTCCTGGAAGATGACGGTTGTACCAGCCACGAAATCGCTCTTCACCTCTTCACCCTTAGCGGTCTTCTGCTGCTTGGAAGGAGCTTCTTCCTCGTAGGCTTCTTCTTCCGAATCATTATTCTTGTTCGATTTCTTACCCGAGAGCGCTTCTTCAGCTGCCTCCTGAGCAGCATTTTCAACTTTGTTTTCAATTGTATTCGTCACAGCGTTGACAGCACGGTCACGCAGACGGTTAAGGAAACTCTGTGCATTCACACCTGTAGTTGCCAATATCAGCAAACCTACGATGATTGATAATTTCTTGGTATTCATATGGGTCTATGTTTATTGATTTGATTACATATTAATTATTTTGTGGGCAAAGGTACACATTATTTATAATATATACAAGAATTTAAAGAAAAAATACACTCATTCGTTTGGTCATCTCAGAAATAATGCGTAAATTTGCAACATCAAACAACTAAGTATGAAAAAAATCATTATTGCAACAGATTCATTCAAGGGCTCACTCAGCAGCACGGAAGTTGCCGAAACTGTCAAAGAGGCCCTGTTAGCAAAAGATAATAAGTTGGAAGTGCAGACCTACGGCATATCAGACGGCGGCGAAGGATTCGCAGAGACGCTGACCAATGCACGTGGGGGGAAACTAATAGCAGTAGAGGCACACGACGCCCTGATGCGTCCTATCAAAACGCACTACGGACTAATGGATGACTGCGCCGTCATGGACGTAGCATCTGTCGTCGGACTGTCAATGTTGAAACCCATGGAACAGAATCCCTGGACGGCATCAAGCTATGGTGTAGGCGAAATGATTCACCACATCCTTCGCAAAGGAACGCGGCAAATCATCATCGGACTGGGCGATTCGGCCACAAACGACTGCGGACGCGGCATGCTCGAAGCACTGGTTGGACAAAAGGTACTGAAAGACTGCATGATGGAATGGCCCTATGGCATGAGGAAATCGAAAAACGACCTGATAGAAGCCTTGCATGCCGTAAAAGGACTGGACGATTGCGAATTCATCATTGCAACCGATGTCTGCAATCCACTATGCGGACCCAACGGAGCCACACACATGTTTGCTGCACAGAAAGGAGCATCGCCTGCCATCCTGCCACGACTCGAACAACGTAACCGTAAGTTCGGAAACATGCTGGAACAGCAGACTGATAGAGCTATCATCGACCAACCTGGAGCCGGAGCAGCAGGTGGACTGGGTGCAGCATTGATGACCATGAAACAATGGAAGATACAGCGAGGCATCGACCTTCTGGCCGACCTCTACGACCTCCGCACTCTCATGCAATCGGCCTCAATGGTCATCACAGGCGAAGGACGTATCGACAAGCAAACCCTCTGCGGCAAAGCCCCATACGGCATCGGACTGATGGCCAAAGAACTGGGTGTTCCATGTATCGCACTCTGCGGTCGACTGAACGACGACTTCGACACCACCCAGGCACCTTGGACTAAAATAGTTCAGGTCTCACCGTCCAAACAATCATTGATGGAATCGATGAGACCCGATGTCGCAAGAGAAAATATCAAGCAAGCGATAACCGCTAACTTCTAATCTATTTCAGCATTGCTTTAGCACGTTCGGAGAAGAACTTCTCGACTTTCTTATAAGGCACCGTACATTCTGGCATACCAGCAACGTATGGTGCTATTTCGTATGCGCTATACACAAACTTCACACCATCGGCCGTAAACCAAGGCTCGATATACGGTAATGGGAAGTTGTCGTACACACCATCGAACAGACACTCTTCGAAGCCCAAGTCAGTATCACCGAAATAGTCGGCAATATGAGTCTTGACGATAGGTGCTAACTGAGTGGTATCAGCAAACATGTCCCATCCTATCTGCGAACCGTCCTCCTTATTGAAAGACACACCGTAGAAGAATGGCATGCCATGAGCGCCACCTGTGTAGTCGTAGCCTTCAACCTCGAAAGTAACGAAACCGAGACTGTCAGTCACCAACTTCACTTCACGTTCGAGATAAGCGCCAAAGCCTTCGAAGAATCCTTCTTCGTCGCACTCCTGAAAATACTCAGCCGCATAATGCTTCAGCATTGCATCGTCGAAATTCACTTCGCCTTCGTACGACTTACCCAACATGCTATGTATCCACGCCTTGACAGAATCGACCAGCGCAGGATTGCCTGACACAGGAATATCGAGGTTCACCGAGTAGTGAACTTCCACACCGTTCTGTTCAAGACTGTCGATGAAATACTTGTTCTCTGTACGGAACTCCAAATCGCCCAAAGCGATAGAGTCAAGTACCAGAGAATCTGAATCGTTCTCTGACGATGCCTCAGGCACCAACCCACACGATACGACGAAGGTAGCGGTGAGTAGGCCTGCAAAGCAATAGAGCAGCTTTTTCATTTGCTATTTAATATTTACTAATTTCTATTATCCCTTCGCTTACAGAAGGTCATCGAGCGCACTCTTCACACCGATGTTAGATGACTCAGCATCAGCAGGAGCAGCTTTGGGGCTGTCATCATGATGACGACGATCATGTCCGCGACGCTCACGACGATCACCACGTTCTGGGCGTTCACGACGCTCGCCACGAGCAGGACGCTCTGGACGCTCTACATAACCCTCTGGCTTCTCAAGGAGTACACGATGTGAAAGTTTGAACTTACCTGTCTTTGGATCGACATCGAGCAACTTCACTTCGATTTCGTCGTCTTCCTTGATGCCAGTCTCTTCCATCGTTTCGAAACGCTTCCAGTCGATTTCGGAGATGTGGAGCAGACCTTCCTTACCTGGGAGGAACTCAACGAAGCAACCATAAGGCATGATGGACTTCACCTTGCTCTTATATACTTCGCCGACCTCAGGAACAGCGACGATAGCCTTGATCTTTGCAAGAGCCAACTGGATTGCATCCTTGTTAGGAGCAGCCACCTGAACCTTACCTACGCCGTCTTCCTCATCGATAGTGATAACGGTCTGTGTATCTTCCTGCATAGCCTGAATAATCTTACCACCAGGACCGATGACAGCACCAATCATATCCTTTGGAATGATGATCTGTTCGATGCGTGGTACATGAGGCTTGAAGTCTTCACGTGGAGCAGAGATAGTCTTCATCATCTCACCCATGATATGTTCACGACCGGCTTTTGCCTGCATAAGAGCCTTTTCGAGAATCTCGTATGACAGACCGTCGCACTTGATATCCATCTGAGTAGCAGTGATACCATTGACCGTACCCGTGGTCTTGAAGTCCATATCGCCAAGGTGGTCTTCATCACCGAGGATATCGCTCAAGATTGCATATTTCTCTTCGCCTGGATTCTTAATCAGACCCATTGCGATACCTGCAACAGGATTCTTGATAGGTACACCGGCATCCATCAGCGCCAATGTTCCTGCACAAGTGGTAGCCATTGATGATGAGCCGTTTGACTCAAGCACATCGCTGACAACACGAACTGTGTAAGGGAAGTCATCGGGCAGCTGACCCTTGATACCACGCCATGCAAGATGACCGTGACCAATCTCACGACGACCTGTGCTACGCTGTGCCTTAGCCTCACCAGTAGAGAATGGAGGGAAGTTATAGTGAAGCAAGAACTTCATGTTGTAACGCTCCAATGCACCATCTACCAACTTCTCATCGAGTTTTGTACCCAGTGTGGCTGTTGCAAGTGCCTGTGTCTCACCACGGGTGAAGATAGCAGAACCGTGAGGTCCTGGCAGCGGACTTACCTCGCACCAGATTGGGCGGATATCGGTTGTGTGACGTCCGTCGAGACGAATACCCTCATCGAGGATACAACGACGCATTGCATCGCGCTCAACGTCAGCATAGTAACGGTCAACCAGTGTGTTCTTCTCCTCGAGTTCCTCTTCCGTCATATCAGGATGAGCGGCAGCGTATGCCTCTTTGAACTCTTCGCGGATAGCCTCGAACGCATCTGCACGCTCGTGCTTCTCCAGACCCTGCTTAGTCACATCGTATGCTTTCTGATAGCAATCGTTCTTTACAGCCTCACGGAGTTCCTCGTCGTTTACCTCGTGACAATACTCGCGCTTCACGTCGGTACCGAGTTCCTTCATGAGTTCCTTTTGCATGCGGCACTGAGGTTTGATTGCTTCGTGAGCAGCCTTCAAAGCTTCGAGCAAATCGAGTTCGCTCACTTCCTTCATCTCACCTTCCACCATCATGATGTTCTCTTCGGTAGCACCTACCATCAGGTCCATATCAGCTTCCTTCAGCTGTTCGAACGTCGGGTTGATGACAAAATCACCATTGATGCGAGCCACACGAACCTCTGAAATCGGGCCTTCGAATGGGATGTCAGAGCAAGCCAACGCTGCAGAAGCAGCAAATCCGGCAAGTGCATCAGGCATATCTACTCCGTCGGCAGAGAAAAGAATAACGTTCACATACACCTCTGCGTGATAGTTTGATGGGAACAGAGGACGGAGTGCGCGGTCCACCAAGCGACACGTCAGAATTTCTTCGTCGGATGGCTTGCCTTCACGTCTTGTAAAACCTCCAGGGAATCGGCCGTTTGCGGCATACTTCTCACGATACTCTACCTGGAGTGGCATAAAATCTGTTCCTGGTACGGCATCTTTTGCGGCACAAACAGTGGCCAGGAGCATGGTGTTGCCCATACGGAGCATCACGGAACCATCGGCTTGTTTTGCCAACTTTCCTGTCTCAATGCTGATCTCTCTTCCGTCAGGCAATGAGACTGTCTTTGTAATTACATTCATCTTAAAAACATTTAACTTTCGAGAGTTAATAGGAAAAAGTTAAAGGGGGAGTTAACTCGCTTACGCTCGCGGACGTATCTTTGCTGATGTAAACACCATTTAGTATTGTCCTGCGCATAGCGCATAACTTCCTGCCAGCAGAGCTGGCTTAACTTCCTTTTATAACTTCCTTTTTCACTTCCGAAACTTTAATAAATATATATGTTATAACATAAAAATCGTGCAAAGATAGTAAATAATTCATAATGCATAATGCATAATGCATATTTTTTTCAAAAAATGTTCAATGTTCAATGTTCAATGTTCAATTTTTTTGTAATTTTGCGCTCGCAAAAGCAAGTATTGAGCAATGAAGGTTAATAATGAAATAGGTGTAGCCTGCATCATGGCGGCTATGTTGACGGCCTGCGACAACGGCCCGAAGTTTCAAGTTGAAGGAACCATCAGCGAAGCCGATGGGAAGATGTTGTATCTCGAAGCAATGACATTGGATGGCGTCCAGCGTATCGACTCCACTCGTCTGAAGGGCGACGGTGCATTCCGTTTCAACGCCTCGGCTCCTACCAATCCCGAGTTCTATGCACTCTGTGTCGACAACCAACGCATCAACTTCTCCATCGATTCCACAGAGACGGTGCGGTTCACCGCCCAACTGCCTACATTCAGTAGCAGCTACACGGTCGAGGGGTCGGACAACTGCCAGAAAATCAAGGAGATATCGCAGCTACAATATGCCCTGCAGCAACAGGTCATCGAGTTAGAGAAGAACCAGTTGATGTATCCAGGCGATATTGTCGACAGCATTGATGTCCTTGTGAATGCCTATAAGGAACGGATGAAGACCGACTACATCTACAAGGAGCCGATGAAAGCCTACGCCTATTACGCTGTATGCCAGTCCATCACCGACCTCACAACCACCTATCAGCTATTCAACCCGTCGACGAACCGCGATGACGTGAAATGCTATGCTACAGTTGCAACAGCATGGGACGGACTGTATCCCGATGCCAAACGCACGGAGCAGATCTGCAACATGGCCATACAGGGCATGAACAACACCGCACCCGTTCAACAGAAATATGTGAATATCGACGAATCGAAAATATCTGAAGTTAGCATCCTCGATGTCGAACTGCCCGACATCAACGGCAAGATGCACCATCTGACCGACTTGAAAGGCAAGGTCGTGATGCTCGACTTCACCATCTACAGCGCCAAAGAGTCGGCCGAACGCACGCGCCGTCTGCGTGATGTGTACGAGAAATACAAAAACCAAGGATTCGAAATCTATCAGGTGTCGCTCGACAACGACACCCACTTCTGGAAAGTCGCCTGCGAAAAGCTGCCTTGGATATGCGTACACGAGACCGACGGACAGGCCGTCAACCTCTATGGAGTGGTCAATGTTCCTACCTTCTTCCTCATCAATCGTGACAACGAACTGGTGAAACGTAGCGAACAGATCTCCACCTCACTCGAAGACGAAATCAAGAAGTTGATGTGATTTTAAGGAAACACGGATATGCAGAATCCATCAATCCGTAAGTCCGTCAATCCGCAGGTTCTCCACCGTCTGCATTATTGAGATAAAGCTCCGACTACATGTCGATTTCAGGCACTTTGTAGCTTTTCTCCACAGCCATCGCCAGACTGCACAGGTCGTGGTCGAAGCCTGCTTCGTTCAATACGAGCTGGCAGTTGCTGCGTAGCCAGCTGCCACTCGTGTCCTCACGATGGTCTTTCCCATTCGCTGGTAGTACGTCTTGTTACCGACTCTTCCGATAGCACCGTACATTTCTTTCGTCATTTCTGCCATAATACTTCCTTTATTAATTTCATATTGTTCTCTACTATAACTCTACTTTATCTCTACTATATCTCTAATTCTATAACTAGAGATGAACTAGAGATGAACTAGAGATGAACTAGAGATGAATTAGAGATGAACTAGAGATATGATGGGTGCAAAGGTAAGGATTTTCTATGAAATCACCAAATAAAAACGCAAAAAGTTTTCGACATTTTTTTACACCCCGCCACAACCAATCGTAGAGGGGATACAAAATATAGAACCTTGAGATTTGCTCTCAAAGTCCCATGAATTTAACCCATAACCATTAACCGATTCTTCCTAACAACAAGGCGAGAGCCAAAGCCCTCGCCCTGAATGTATCACTAATTATAAGCTATTTCAGTCATTCTCCTGCATATTCCAACCAGTCGTTGCCCTCACTGTATAATACTTTCCACCCTTTTGCCTTGGCGGCTTCGACATTCGAGACGGTCATCAAGTTCTTCTCGTTCGGTTTGTAGATTGCATATAGATATCCTGGAGCAACATGTGCTGGTTTATTCAGACTCTTTATCGTTAATCCCATATCCGACCCTCTGATTTGGTTTGAAAAGAAATATAGCTCTGACAGCTCCTTGTTCTGCGACAAATCGAGCGAGGTTAACTGATTTGTATGGCAGCTCAAAATCTCTAACTGTGAATTCTGAGAAACATTGAGCGCTTCTAATTGGTTGGTACCGCACCACAATTGTTTCAGCTTTGTATTCGCTGATACATCGAGCGAATACAATTGATTCTTCCAACATCTCAAGATCGTTAGATTCGGGTTATTCCACAAATTAAGCCCCATCAGTTGGTTTTCGTAGCAGTTCAGCTCAATCAATGCCTTGAAGTTCTCTATTCCAACCAGACTTTTGATGCCCATATTGCTAACGTCGATACTTATCACCTTCGCAATCTCCTCTTCCGTCAGCACGCCGTCTTTACCGAATTCCTGATTCATCAGCCATTCACGGAACTTTGGATCAGGAAAGTTTCTCTGGTTTATCGCACCAGGCTCGTTATTACCTATGTCATCATCATCATCGCCACATGCCGCGAAACCGAATGTGAATGCTGTAGCCATCAATAAGAATATCAGTTTCTGTTTCATAAACACATCTTCGGGATTTTATATGCCATTACCCATCGGCTCTATACTATAGTGTTAAATAAAAAAGCGCAGACATTCGCCATACGCTTCACGGTTCACCACAAACCACAACTATATATGGGAAGCCCGCGCCCTTTATTGGGGCAGCTCCAATAATAGTTGTTGCTCTTTTACTTACGGTGGTGATTGTGAAGCCATTGAGCAAATATGTCATGTTCCGAAGAACACGCTGCAAAGATAATGCATTTCCTTGAAACGGACAAATAAAATTCGGACAAATTGTGATATAAAGTATATATAAATACCTTTGGGAGAATAAAATATGAAAAAGAGGGGAAAAATATGCAAGATATAGTTATTTTGACCCGATAAACAGGAACAGCATTGAGAGTAGCACGAGGGCAAGGTCGAACACTTTGGCCTTGAGGTTCTTTTCGTGGAACAGCATTGCTCCGAACAGGAACGACACGACGACACTACCTCGACGTATCATGCTGACGATGCTGATCATGGCTTCGTCCTGACTGAGGGCATAGAAATAGACGAAGTCGGCTGCTGAAAGGAAGACGGAGATGAGGATGATGCACCAGTCCCAATGGAAGGGTGTGGTGCGGTGACGATGTGGATACCAGAGCACCAACAACATGATGCCCATCATGAAGAACTGATAGATGTTGTACCACGACTGGACGGCCATCTTGTCCAACCCCACTCCTACCCCGACGGGTGCCATGAGGTAGCGGTCGTACAATCCGCTGACGGCTCCGAACACATTGGCCAGTACCACCAGTGCAATCCATTTATTGTGCTTGAAATCGATTCCTTCTTTCTTGCCGCTGCGACTCATCAGGTAGAACGAGATGATGGCGATGGTGACACCCACCCATTGCCACACATTGAGGTGTTCGCCCATGAAAGTCAGCGCACCGATGAGCACCATCACCGGACGGGTTGCATTGATGGGGCCGACAATCGTGATTGGCAGATTCTTCATGCCGAAGTAGCCACAGAGCCACGAACAGAGTACGATGACGGATTTCAGCAGGATGTATCGATGTTCGGCCCATCCGTAACTGTGGGTATAGAACAGGCTGTCCTCGCTCAACCATCCTCCAGAGGAAGCCAGGATGAAGGGCAGAAAGATGAGGCTGGAGAACAGGGTGTTGAGAAACAACACGGGTATCACCGCATTGTCACGCAACGAGCGCTTCTTGAATACATCGTAGAAGCCAAGGAGGAAGGCCGACAGGAATGCTAACAGTAACCACATCATGTCAATTCATAAATAAAGTGTATAGTGTATAGTTGATAGTTGAAAGTTGATAGTCTGTGGAAAAGTTCATAGTAGAGAGTAAATATACTTACTAAACTTTAAACTCGTTAAACTGACTTTAAACATTAAACTTTAAACATTAAACTTTAATAATTCATAATTACAACAATATCTTCCATTGCAGGTTGATGACCCAACGATTGGTGAACCAATCGGAGAAGGTGTGGTTGTAGTCACATCCTAAGCCCATCTGATGTTTCTTACGCCCCAAAAAGTCGACCTGGAGACCTGCACCTATTTCCGGTTTCAATTCCTTGTCTAATTGCAACAACCGGTTATCGACATAGCGGCCACCGGCATAGAGTCGCAGGGCGAAACGGGAGTTCATTTTGCTTGGTACAGAAAACTTGACACCTGCATCAAGATGTATCATATCCAGATTGTCGGTTTCCACTCCATCGTCGATACTACATGTCGCTACCCTACCTATCGCCTCGACTGCCCAGAAGGGATCGAAGAAATAGCTGTATTCCAGTCCGGCATCCATCATGATGCTATTACGCACTTTATCCTCGCTTCCTGCTTCGATTCCAGAAATCAACGTGAGGGATGTGGGTTGGGCACTGTATCGGATGGCCTGCATGACATCGGCCATCATCAGTTTGGGACGGTGGAATCCGTTCTCGCCAAATATCTTGTCGGTGATGAAATAAGCGAAATTGGTAGCGATGGCACCAACACCTGCTCCCACATAGGTGTCGGTCAACCAGTGTTCATTGCGGCGCACACGCAGATACTGGGTAGCCGTAGCAGTTGCATAGCCTCCCACACTAATCCAAGGGCTGATATACCCGTATTCGCGCTGCAGAATTGTAGCACTGGCAAACGCCATTGCAGCATGCCCCGACGGCATACTCTTCTTGTTCGCACCATTGGGACGCATCTCGTCCGCCAGGTTCTTCCATGTTTGGGTGATACCGAAGGTCAGTCCGTAAGCCAAAGCATTGGCAACCAACATCCGTGGGGTCTTACTGCGTGATTGCACTCCGGCGGCCTTCAGTCCCCAGGTCACAGCAAGAGGAGAGAATGCGAGACCGTAGTCCAAGACATCAGCATCGTGCGTCTTCATCGGTGTCGATAGCTGATTGCGGAAATGCTTGTCTTTGTTCAAACTGAGCAATCCTCTCAACATCAGGTTCAGTCCGTCGGTTTGGAACGACATCTCCTTGCGTGTCATTTTGTCTTCATAGTCCTCAATCACCGCGATAATCTGTTTGGCCTTCTCTTCTTCCATCAACTTCTCTATACGTACCCAGAAAGCGGAATCGAGTTCTTCGTAATAGACCGAATCGTTCTGTGCTTTCATCGGCTGTACGACCAGCAGCAGCAACATCACCGGAATGCTACGCTGGAGCACCTTCTTCCAACGGATGGACAGATAGAGTGTTCGTACCAGCAGGTGAACAAAATAGCCCACATAGACAGCCTGGACACCGATAAACTTGAACAGGCCGAGATAGGCCAGAAGGAAACCTAACGCAGCAAACAACATGCAGTCGCGAACCTGACGTCCAGCAGTGGCTCCGATGAAGATGCCATCCCACATAAAGGCTGCACAACTGACTAGTGGCATCAGTACCAACCAGAACAGGAACGGGCGTGAACCTTCAATCACAGTCTGGTCGGAAGTCATGACACTCACCATCAACTCTCCACTTACTAAATATAATAAGGTAAAAGCCAGTCCCACGCCCAACGTCCATTGGAACAGACGGGTGACAGCCATACGGGTCTGAGGTCGGTTCTGCTCACCGATGAAACGTCCCACAAGTGCCTCGCCTGCGTAAGCAAAACCATCCACGAAATAGCTGAATACCATAAACAGTTTCATCATGATAGTACCTACAGCCAGCACGCCATCACCGTATTTCGAGGTCAACACCGTGAAGCCGACATAGACCACCATGAATCCTAATGAGCGCAGGATGAGGTTCCCGTTCAAGGCCAGCATCTGTTTCAGTCGCTCTCCTTCGTCCTTAGCCCATAATCTGATATACGAGAAAAAACGCTTGTAGCCTACAACCATCAATACCATTGCCGTCATGAGACCAGTATATTGTGCGATGACCGTTCCGTATGCCACACCGATAGCTCCAAGAGGTGTAAAAACAGCCAGATAGTAACTCGCTGCCATATTCACCACATTCACCGTGATGTCGCACACCATCGGACTCACCGTGTTCTGCATCCCGATGAACCAGCCTTTGAACGCCATCAACGATAACGTAGCCGGAGCTGCCCAGATACGTATCCAGAAATACTGACGGGCAAAACTCTCCACCTCGGCTGAACAAGGCACACACCACATCACCACATCGATAAACAGCCACCCGATTGCCCAAACCAGCAAGGCTCCTAACAACGACAGCGTCATACTTCCCGAGAAGATGTCCATCATCGCCTGATTGTCTCTTCGTCCATAGGCCTGAGCCGTCATGCCACCTGTACCTACACGCAAGAAACCGAAGTTCCAATACAGCAGGTCGAACAACATCGTTCCAATCGCAATACCACCTATCGCCGCCGCATTCGAAATATGACCGGCAATGGCTACATCCACAATGCCCACAATGGGCACCGTGATGTTCGCTAAGATACTGGGAATGGCAAGACGAAGAATCTTTTTATTCATCAATCATTCATAATTTTGTGCAAAGGTACAAAATAATTCATAATTCATAATTCATAATTGATAATTATTTTGTAATTTTGCGCCCAAAAAGTAGAGAAAAGACATGAAAAAGATTATCACGATATTAGTGTTATGGTCAATCATCAATGCGCAATGGTCAATAGCCAATGGCCAAACCATCAAGCAGATTTTCCAGACACTTCCCGACACCATCCTGCCGTCGCTCTCGAAGAACGACCGGTTGGATCTCATCGACCTCTTCGAAAACAACATGAAGAACGAAGTGACCAACCGACTCAAAGGGAAATCACGCATGACCCTCCTCACGACCAACCTTGCCAAGATTCAGCTCTCCGAATTGGCCGAGGTGCAGCTGTGCCTACTCCCCACTCCCGACAGTTATCTCATCTGTCTCATCCACTCTGTCAAGACCGATGCATGGGACAGCACCGTCCGATTCTATAACCCAGACTGGACGCTTTCGACCTATCACTTACAATTATATACGAATGGGGAACCTTCAACTGATTTCCAGCACTACGACTTCAACAACGAGACGACGCTCACCCTCTCTACCGCAAGAATCGTTCGCTCCTCCACAGGAGATTTGTCTTTAACGGAGGGTGGAGGTGCCACCATCCACTGGGATTCTACCCAATCACGTTTCATTCACTAATCGCTTCACGCAAACTCCTCACGCTCAACTCATGAACAATCGCATCGCTCGCAATACACTCTATCTCTACGGTCAGCAGATCGTACAGATGATTGTGGGCCTTATCACCACCCGTATTATCATCAATTCGCTGGGTGAGGTTGATTACGGTTTGTTTAGCGTTCTGGGAGGAGTCATGTCAGTATTTGTTGTGCTCAATTCCATCGAAGCTGCCACCATGCGCTTCATCACCTATGAGCAAGGACAAGGGAGCGACAAAACCCGCATGCATGTGGTGTTCAGCACAGCCCAACTTGTTCATTTCGCCATTGCAGGCATTGTGCTACTTTTGGCCGAAACTGCTGGTATGTACTATGTGTGCAACCATCTTGTCATGCCTCCCGAGCGACTCACAGCTGCCATCATCGTCTTCCAACTCTATATCATATCGACCTTATTCATCATTATCAGTGCCCCCTTCGATGCACTCATTGTGGCGTATGAGAAGATGGGAGTCTTTGCTTCTATCAGCATCTACAGCACGCTGATCAACCTTGCGATTGTGTTCGTTGTCAAATACGCCGACACTGACCGTCTCATTCTCTATGCCGCACTGATTGTGCTCTTACAAATCAGTCTGCGACTCATCTATGGATGGTATTGTAACCGTCATTTTCAAGAGACACGCGGCAAATGGATATTCGACCGCAAACTATTCTCACAGATGTTCCGTTTCGGCATTTGGTCCTTCAACGGAACCCTCGCCTCTATCGGCTACTCACAGGGACTGAATCTTCTGCTCAACTACTTCTACAATCCGGTGATGAATACCGCTTATGCGCTGGCCAACTCTATTTATTCAAAGCTCTACAGTTTTGCCGAGAATTTCCTCATTGCGGTCAAACCACAGTTGGTGAAAAACTATGCAGCAGGCAATCTTGAGTATATGCACCGACTCATCATCTCCTCATCGCTGTTGGGCGTCTACCTCATGTTCATTCTGTCCTTACCCGTCATGCTTGAGACCTACTTCATCTACTATCTGTGGATTGGAGATGTGCCCGACCACACCATCTGGTTCCTGCGTATCGCCCTCTTCTCCATTGGCGTGAACACCTTAGGTAATGTGATGACCATGAGCATTCAGGCAACAGGACGTATCGCTAAGTATCAGATTATTGAAGGTAATCTTCTACTCCTCACCGTGCCACTCGCTTGGTTCTGCCTGTGGAAGGGACTACCTCCCGAGTCGGTATTCTGTGCCCAGTTGCTCATGTTCGCCGTGACTCAAGTGGCACGCATGCTGATTGTATGTCCTGCGGTAAAATTGTCCATGTGGTTATATATCCGAAAAGTGATGATTCGTCCTACTGTTGTCATTGTCATAGGAAGCATCATTCCTGTCCTTATTCACAACTATAGCGGACTGGCTCCCCACCCCATCACCCAAGTGGTCATCGTCACCTTCATCAGTCTCGTATCCTCCAGTCTCTCGGTCTACTATATCGGATGCTCACATTCACAGCGACAATTAGTACGACAGAAACTGAGAGAGAAACTGCGTCCACTATTCCAGCGATAGAGAGTTACCTGTAGCAGGCTAACATCTAAAGACAAAAAAGGCTCCTCGTTTGTGAGGAGCTTTATTTTTGGTGAGTTATTTATTTCTTTTTCTTCGTCTCTGCTGGAGCAGATTTCTCAGCCTTCTCATATCGTTTGTTGAGTGCTTTCACCACTTCGTCGGTCACGTCGTACTGAGGAGCACCATAGAGCACGTTGTCGATATCGCTACTGGTACAGAGCACGTAGTCGTAACCCTTCTCTTTTGCGTAGGTAGCAGCGAATACCTTGATGGTGTCGATGAGAGCCTTGCGCTCTTTCTGGTAGTCTTCCTGCAGTGAGTTCGAGAGTCGTGCCTGCAGTCCGTCGATGTCTTGCTGAAGTTTAGCCAGACGTGCCTGTTCGTTCTCGTACTGCTGCTGGGTGATAGCGTTCGACTGCACCTTGCGCTGGAATTCCTGTACCTGAGCCGAGAAGTTACGTCCCTTCTCATTGATAGTAGCTTCAGCATTGGCCTGCTTCTTCTGGAAGATGCTGTCCAAGTCCTGGAAGTACTTATACTGGTTTGTCAGCGAGTCTAACAACACGTAAGCGATTCTGAGTGATGGCTGAGCTTCCTCTGCCGGTGTTTCTGTCTCTGTTGTTTTAGGTGCCTGTTGTTGGCATGAAGTCATCAATGCAGCCATTGCTACGATGGCCAGACTTCCGATCATCAGTTTTTTCATTGTTTCTATTTAATTGTTTAATTCTTTAATTGCTAATCTGTTCTTCCGTCTTGCCATTCGGTCCTGACTTTGCACGCATCCGATGCCCCGCTCTCTCATCGCCTTGTTTGCCGACACATGAGTCTTCGGAAACTCCCCTTTACGTTTAAATATGATGTTTACGCATAAAAAAACGATGCAAATCGCAAGAATTATGACCGAAAACAGGAATACTTTCATTATTATTTACTAATTTTGTGTGCAAATATACGAATTAATCATGAATTAGTCCGTCGTTTTGCGGCTAAATTGAGCCGAATCATCAAAAAATAACGTTTATTCACATACAAATCATCCTTAATACATCAAAAATATGGAACTGAAACCAAAAGCAGTATTTGATTACTTTGCGGAAATCAACAAGGTGCCTCGACCTTCGAAACACGAGGAGATAATGATTGCGTATCTCAAAGACTTCGCCGAGAAGAACAGTCTTGCATTCAAGACCGACGAAGCCGGCAACGTGCTGATTGCCAAACCAGCTACTCCAGGTATGGAAGGTCGCCCCACTGTTGTGTTGCAGGGTCACATGGATATGGTGTGCGAGAAACGTAGCGACCGTGTTATCGACTTCGAGAACGACCCCATCGAAACCTTTATCGACGGCGAATGGATGCGTGCTAAAGATACCACACTTGGTGCCGACGACGGTATCGGCGTAGCTCTCGCAATGGCCATCCTCACCGACGACAGCATCAAGCACGGACCTATCGAGTGCCTGTTCACACGCGACGAAGAGACAGGACTGACCGGTGCGTTTGCCATCGAGCCAGGATTCATGACCGGCAAATACCTTATTAATCTTGATAGCGAAGATGAAGGTGAAATCTTCATCGGCTGTGCAGGTGGCGTGAATACCGACATCGAGTTCGAATACTATGCCGAGAGTATGCCCGAAGGCTATGTGGCAATGCGTGTCGTAGTCGATAAACTGACAGGCGGACACTCGGGCGACGACATCAACAAGAACCGCGCAAATGCCAACAAGGTGCTGGCTCGCTTCCTCTACGACATCAGCGGACGCTACGACATGAAGCTCTGCAGCATCGATGGCGGCAATCTCCACAATGCAATTCCACGTCATGCAGAGGCCGTCATAGCTGTGCCCGAAGACCAGAAGCACGAAATACGTAGCGACTTCAACATCTTCGCTGCTGCCATTCAGGACGAGTACCACACCACCGAGCCGACTGTCGAATTCCTCATGGAGAGCGTCGAACTACCCGAAACTACCATCGACGACATCACAGCCAACAACCTCATCGCAGCACTCAATGCTGTACACAACGGCGTGTACGAATGGAGTCAGGACATTTCGAACTTCGTTGAGACCTCATCCAACCTTGCCAGCATCAAGATGCCCGAGGAAGGAAAAATCAAGATTGTAGCCAGCCAGCGAAGCAGCACACACAGCCAGCTCGATGCAGTCTGCAACGTAGTGGCATCAGCCTTCAACCTCGCAGGTGCCGATGTACTCATCAACGAAGGCTACCCAGGTTGGAAACCCAATCCCGATAGCGAACTCCTGAAGATTACAGTTGAGAAATACAAGGAACTCTTCGGCAAGGAACCGAAGGTACGCGCCATCCATGCCGGACTGGAGTGCGGTCTCTTCTCCGAGAAATATCCAGGCCTCGACATGGTGAGCTTCGGCCCTACCCTTCGCGGCGTCCACTCGCCCGAAGAGAAACTGCTCATTCCAACCGTCGAGATGGTATGGCGTCATCTCGTAGCAATTATTCAAAGTCTGTAATAAAGTTAATAGTTTAAAGTTGAAAGTTGATAGTCAGTTGAAAAAGTTCATAGTAGAAAGTATAATTTACAAATCATGGGTTATAGGCATTGCTCTCATGTTGTTCTGCATGGGAGCAACTGCTCAGACCCTGCGCCGTCAGACCAACATCAGCCGCATGGGCATCCCGCCAGGCAACTATAGCGGCATCACGTGGCTGGGCGACGACCGCTTCGCTGTTGTGAGCGACAAGGATACGACCGACGGGTACTACCTCTTCCATGTCGATATCAATCTCGACAAAGGGAAGATACGCCATGTCAGCTACAGCCGAGTCAGCAGTGGCTCCCGTTCAGTTCCTCGACTCGACATCGAGGGCATCTGCTATGTGCCAGGCACCAATGGCGGTACCCTATTCATGTCCAACGAATCCGACCAGCGCATCCGCGAGTTCACGATGGACGGACGGCCAACGGGACGCGAACTCCGAGTGCCCGACCTCTTCTCCACCGAAAGCATCGCGCGCAACAACGGTTTCGAGGCCCTAACCTACAACCACACGACCCGCCATTTCTGGACAGTCAACGAAGCAGCCCTGAAGCGCGACATCGACAGCGACCCGCTCTTGGTTCATCTGCAAAGTTTCAGCGACGACCTCCAACCCGACGGGCACTACCTCTACCGCCTCGACCCACCACGCAAGGCCCGTAAGCCCAAAACCAGGTTCTACGCAAACGGCCTGCCAGCCCTCATCGCGATGGATGACGGTAGCCTCATCATCATGGAGCGCTTTCTCTACAGCCCCAGCAAAATCTTCGGCAGTATCATCGAGAACAAGCTCTACCGCGTGAGTCGTGAAGCCCTCGAAGCAGCTGACAAGGATGGCACGCAAGCGGTCAAAAAGCAACTCATCACCAGCTTCAAGACCCACATCCGCATCGGCCAGATCAACTACGCCAACTACGAAGGCATGTGTCTCGGCCCCAAGCTCCGCGACGGCCGTCAAACCATCCTCCTCATCAACGACTCCCAGAACCGAATGGGCAACCGCCTATTCCGCCTCAAAGACTATCTCAAGCTAATTATTCTCAACTAATAAAAAACGTAGCAGGGTTTGACAATAACCCAGCCTTATTCAGAAATAACCCAGCCTTATCGTCTAATAAGGTTGGGTTATTATTCAGCTTCTGGCATTTATGCCGCATTATACGTACTCCTGCCAGCTCTTGATCTGGAGGTCTTCGAGACTCTTCTCAGTGAAGGCTTCGATGAAGGCCTTGGCCAGGCGTGCGTTAGTCATCAACGGAATGTTGTGGTCGATAGCTGCACGACGAATCTTGTAACCATTGGTCAGCTCGCGCTTCGTCTGGTTCTTCGGCACGTTGACGATGAGTTCAAACTTGTGCTGGGCTATCATGTCGAGCACATTGGCACCTTCTTCGTCAGGCCATGCAACGGCAGTGGTGGGCACTCCGTTCTCGTTGAGATACTTAGCGGTGCCGTGGGTGGCATAAATGTCGTAATTCTTGGCGTGGAGCATCTTGCAGGCATCGAGGAGGTCCATCTTGCCGCGTGCGCCACCCGATGAGATGAGGATGGACTTCTTTGGCAAACGGTAACCTGTAGCGATGAGTGCGTTGAGCAGGGCTTCGTTCATATCGTCGCCCAAGCAGCCTACTTCACCTGTTGAACTCATATCGACTCCAAGTACTGGGTCCGCATTCTGCAAACGAGCAAATGAGAACTGTGATGCCTTGACACCGATGCGGTCGATGTCGAATTCCGACTTATCGGGCTTGGTGTATGGTGCATCGAGCATGATGCGTGTAGCGGTCTCGATGAGGTTGTGCTTGAGAATCTTGCTGACGAATGGGAAGCTACGGCTGGCACGAAGGTTACACTCGATGACCTTGACAGTCTGACCCTTGGCCAGATACTGGATGTTGAACGGTCCGGAGATGTTCAGTTCCTTAGCTATCTGACGGCTGATCTTCTTCAGTTGACGGATGGTCGAGTAGTAGATCTGCTGGGCTGGGAACACGAGGGTTGCGTCGCCTGAGTGTACGCCTGCAAACTCGATGTGCTCAGAGATGGCATACTCTACGATTTCGCCCTGCTGAGCAACTGCGTCGAACTCAATCTCCTTCGTGTCCTGCATGAACTGAGAGACAACAACCGGATAGTCTTTGCTGACCTCGGTGGCCATATTGAGGAAGCGATCGAGTTCCTCGTCGCTGTAGCAGACGTTCATAGCGGCTCCTGAGAGAACGTATGAAGGACGTACAAGCACTGGATAGCCTACTTCGCTGATGAACTCCTTGATGTCCTCGTGGCTGGTGAGTGCACGCCATGCAGGCTGGTCGATGCCGAGCTTGTCGAGCATAGCCGAGAACTTGTCGCGGTTCTCTGCACGGTCGATATTGACTGGCGAGGTACCGAGGATTGGCACATCCTGACGGTAGAGCTTCATGGCGAGGTTGTTTGGAATCTGTCCACCCACGCTGACAATGACACCACGTGGCTGTTCGAGGTCGATGACGTCGAGCACACGCTCGAACGACAGCTCGTCGAAGTAGAGGCGGTCGCACATGTCGTAGTCGGTCGATACGGTCTCTGGGTTATAGTTGATCATGATACTCTTATAACCAAGCTTGCGAGCGGTGTTGATGGCGTTGACCGAACACCAGTCGAACTCTACTGACGAACCGATGCGGTAAGCACCTGAACCGAGCACGACAACCGACTTCTCGTTGTGGTAGTAGTTCACGTCGTAGCCCTGTGTGCAGTAGGTCATATAGAGGTAGTTGGTCAGCTCAGGATGTTCGCCTCCGACGGTTTCGATGCGCTTCACGGCAGGAAGCACGCCCATCTCCTTGCGGTACTTGCGTACTTCGAGGTTGGCCTGCTCCATGTTGCCCTTTGGTTTGAGCACGAAGCGTGCAATCTGGAAGTCGCTGAATCCACATGACTTGACTTCACGCATCTTCTCAGCGCTGATTTCGTCGAGCGAGTTCAGTTTCTGCAACTCATGCTTCAAGTCTACGATATGCTTCAGTCGAGAGATGAACCAAGCATCAATCTTCGTCAGGTCTTCAATCTTCTCCACGCTATAGCCAGCCTCCAAAGCCTGAGCGATAGCAAAGATGCGGAGGTCGGTCGGGTTGGCAAGCTCCTCATCGAGGTTGTCGAACTTCACGTGGTCGTTACCCACAAATCCGTGCATGCCCTGCCCTATCATACGCAAGCCTTTCTGCATCATCTCCTCGAACGTGCGGCCGATAGACATGATTTCACCTACTGACTTCATCGACGAACCGATCTGACGGCTTACACCCGAGAACTTCGTGAGGTCCCAACGTGGAATCTTGCAAATCATATAGTCGAGCGATGGAGCCACGTAAGCTGAGTTCGGTGTACCCATCTCGCCAATCTGGTCGAGTGTGTAGCCGAGTGCAATCTTTGCAGCAACGAACGCAAGCGGATAGCCTGTAGCCTTCGAAGCAAGGGCAGACGAGCGACTCAGACGTGCATTGATTTCGATGACGCGATAGTCGTTGGTCTCAGCATTGAAGGCAAACTGGATGTTACACTCACCCACGATGTTCAGGTGACGGACAGTCTTGATAGTCAAATCCTGCAACAGCTTCACCTGCTCGTCAGTCAACGAACAAGTAGGAGCCACAACGATTGACTCGCCTGTGTGGATGCCCAGTGGGTCGAAGTTCTCCATCGAAGCCACTGTGAAGCAATGGTCGTTCTTATCGCGAATGGTCTCGAACTCAATTTCCTTCCAACCCTTCAGCGACTCCTCGACGAGAATCTGAGGAGCGAAGGTGAAGGCACTCTCGGCAATCTGCTTGAAGGTCTCTTCGTCAGGACAGATACCGCTACCCAAACCGCCAAGTGCATAGGCCGAACGAATCATGATAGGGAAACCTATCTCGTGTGCTGCCTTCAGCGCGTCTTCCATATTCTCAACAGCATGGCTCACCGGTGTCTTGATGGCAATCTTGTCAAGCTCCTTTACGAAGCGGTCGCGGTCTTCCGTATTCATAATCGCCTCAACCGAAGTGCCGAGCACCTGCACGCCATACTTCTCCAGCGTACCGTTGGTAAAGAGTTCAGTTCCACAGTTCAATGCTGTCTGTCCACCGAAGGCCAACAAGATGCCGTCAGGGCGTTCCTTCTTGATAATTTCAGTCACAAAAAAAGGTGTCACTGGGAGGAAATAAACCTTGTCAGCAATACCTTCACTTGTCTGGATAGTAGCGATGTTTGGGTTCACCAAAACA
>Ga0310690_10001911_pt1 | contig 35697 bp, 43 predicted proteins | sample AusTroGonzalo_MG_2_FD_207661 | JGI IMG/M metagenome (GOLD analysis project Ga0310690, IMG submission 207661) | Bovine rumen microbial communities from tropical cattle in Woodstock, Queensland, Australia - Gonzalo_04 (v2) (version 2) | ecosystem: Host-associated > Mammals > Digestive system >...
TGATTCAGGAGGCGCACTGGTTCTTCACCCGTAAGAGCGGCAAGACGGAGCTGGGCGCGGCTGAGGACTTCACGGAGGTTTGTTTCCTCGGTGACGTGAACGGCCAGGCGTTGATATGCACCAACTCTGGTGAGCAGAGCCAGATAGCATATAAGGCCATCCGCGAGTTCGCCATGCAGATCGACCCGACTTGCACGAACCGCATGGGCGGCAAGCTGTTCCGCATGACCCGCAACGGCATGAACTGGCAGCCAGGGCACCGAATGAAGGGCGAAATCAAGTGCCTGTCGGCTGGTAAGACCTCGAAGGACGGACTGTATGCCTCGGTGGTTCATGCTGACGAGCACGGTCAGGCGCGATATGTGAACGGGGTGAGCGACATGCAATCGACGGTGGAAACGGCTTGGGGCTCGACAGGTCCCCGTCGTGAAAAACTGCTGCTGCATACCACCACAGCCGGAAAGGTGAAGGACGGGCCGTATAAGACGAAACTCGAACAGGTGGAAGCCTCGCTGCTTCACGAACTCGACTACCCGCTGGGCGAGCCGCACCGCACACCCGAAGACTACTGGACGGCGATGCTCCTACAACTCGACCCGTGGGAGGTGACCGACGACCTGTCGAAGCTCGACGACCCCGAACTGTTCAAGAAGGTGAACCGCTCGATAGGCACGACGGTGCAGCCGACCTACTACCGCGAACGACTCCACGAGGCGGCCACCGGCACCGACGACACGAAGCAGGAGGTGCTGACGAAGGATTTTAATATGTGGATGACGGGGCGGGTCATAAAATGGTTGAGCGGTGATCAGATTCGTTTGCGGCAGACAGACCGTCGTATCATGGACTGCTGGGCCTCGCAAGGTTGGAAGGTGTTCTGTGGTCTCGACTTCGGCGGTACGGATGACATCTGGGCATCGTGCTACTTTGCGGCCAACTACAATCAGGAGAGTCCCGTCGGGCGGTTCTTCGCCGACCTTGACCTGTGGATCACTGAGAAGGCGATGAAGGACTCAGCGAACCGACCGCTTTATGAGATGTGGGTGCGAGACGGGTGGATGCACGTCTGCCCCGGTGAAGTGTTCAGTCACGAAATGGCCGTGAATCAGATTATGTTCCGTGCCGGTTACGACGAACAAGGGCGGCTGGTGGTGCCCTACGAAAAGCAGATAGACATCCGTATGTTCGGCTACGACCCAGCACAGAGCATACAGCCCATTAACCAGGTGAAGGCGTGGCTACAGTCGTTAGGCATCGACGCGAAGACTATCAAGCAAATGGTCATCCCCGTGCCGCAGACGTTTGTAGCGATGAACGGCTTGGTGCAAGAGACTGAGTACATGCTGCTGACCGACCAGCCGTGGTTGCAACTCAGCGCGAATCCCGCATGGCCGTGGATGTTTCAGAACGTCAAACTGGAGGTCAGCCCCAACGAACTAAAAAAGCCGCTGAAATCCTCGGCCAATAACAAGGTCGATGGCGTTCATGCCCTTCTCGACGGGCTGTATTGCTTTGACTTCTCAGAGGGGCAGATACAGGTGTAAAACTTTCCAATATTGCAAGAATTGACAAGAAATTGAAAGAATTATGAAAAACAATAGAATTGTCCGCATAGCAACCGATGAGGACTTGAAAAAAGCAATGGGAGGAATACCTATGCAATTACCCACAAAAGAGCAGTATATCAATATCGGATGTTACAATATAAAAAAAAAATTATGAAAATCAGAAAAGGATTGTGGTATCTATGTAGGAAAGACCACGAGCGATGGAGCAAAGGATATTGGTACTATTCGCCATGCGACGGGTACCTGAATGGCAACGATGACAATCCACACCGCGTCAAAGGCTTTGTCAGGCTTCTATTCTCAGGAGGTGAAGAAATAAAAATCAGGAAACAATGAAGTTATTAACCAATTAAATTTTTATCATTATGTATCTTAACACGACGTACAAGGCTTTCGTAGCCGAGACAGCTGCCAAAGTTGCAGCAGAGATTTCAAAGTCAAACTACAACACCAATCAGCAAGTCTTCGCTGATAATCTGATGAGCGACAACCTATGCGACAATATCGCCATTGCCGCAGTCAACGTGGCCGGCCATCTTGCGCAGAAGCTCGAAGAATGGTGGGAGAGCAAGGGCGACCGATCGACCGTAATGTTCGACCCGGCAGATTCGCCGACAACACGCATCGAAAACGAATTGGCAGACATTGCCCAGAAGTTGGAAGACATCGAAATGGAAATGGAACGCGAATACGACAACGAGCATGATTGTTGACTCGATGACCCACGAGGAGGTGTACGACGAGCTGGCACGTGACCGCGAGGCGATGACGCGCTGGTGGCGGCACACACTGGACGCGCAGCGGAGGCGGGTACTGAAAAGCACCCGCTTCCCCGTCCACATGTGGTTTGACTACACCTCGCCGCGCAAGATTCGTTACCTTTTCTTTACACGGATGTACGACAAACGGATGAAGCGCATCCTGACGGGCATTGCCGTATTGCGACGGATGGCCGACGGGATTACCATCTACACCGACTGGCTCGACGACCAGATGCTCATCCGTCCGATGGTGCTGATTCCGCATTTCTGGAAGCAGTATGCCGCGCGAGCAAACGTCCCGAAGTCGGGCATCGAACTCATCCGCCACTACTTCGAGCATAACGCACACGGAAAGGACACGCACAATCAGCGCGTAGTCGGACGGTCGGTTAGATGGAACGGAGAAGAGCACCAGAGCTGCTGCGTGCCCGACGGCGTGTTGCTCGGACAGGTGTACGGAGACATCTACGTGGTGAAGACTTTTATCACCTACGACATGTGCAGCGGCATTCAGGAGAAGGAATTTGCCTCGTGCCGCGAGCAGATATTGACCGACCGAAATTTGTACGATATTGCAATGGAATGTTATAATTATTAAGAAATTATGAGCGAAACATTAAGACTCAGAACTTTGGCACGAAAAAGCGTGTTCTGGTTTGGTAAATGGAATATGCACAGCGTCCAGCAAGTGCTTGACCTAAATGGATACCGATCCCTACGGTGGTATTATTTTAACTGTTCGATGGTGTCGTTCTTACCTGACATCCTCGACGAATTATGGATAACCGAGGAATGGCGTATTGAGAAGCCTGGCACCGACCCCGAGAGGGGCGAAGCGTTGGAAGATAGCATTCAAAAGAAATACAACCGCAAGCTGGCCGCTATGTACAAAGAAGATGCGGAAAACGCCATGCGGATGCACAAGAACCACCAGAAGCATATCGACATCTATGCCCGCGACAAAAGGCGCATGATGAAGTTCCAAGACAAAAAGACGTACAGCAAGGCGTCGATGCAGTGGAAAAATCAGGGACATTAACAATGGAAATCATATTACCAGACAACGAACAGGCCGGTGCGCTCATCGAAAATGCCTGGCAGGACTTCTGCAAGGACGCAAAGGAGCAAGGCTACGACATCGGTGAGCAGACGGCAGGCGGATGGGCGAAGGATTGCTTCGCCGCCGGTTACGTCTATGGCCACAATGACATCATGAACATCATTTACGACCAGGTGAAATCAGACAAAGAGATTCATCAAATCATTAACCCCCAAAACAAGGAACAATGACACGAGAAGAAGCCATCAAACGTTGGTCGGACATCGCAGAGACGGTGTTCTGGGCTGAAGAGAGAATAGCAAAGGAGTGGGACTCACGGCTGCGTGCCGCTCCTGGTATGCCGCGAGAAGAACAATATCAGTTTGCCAAGTTGTACTGCCGTGCCGTCGCCGTAGAGATATTGAGCCGCACGAGCGACGAGGAACTGGCCAGAATGTGTTAAAACTTAGAAACAATGGAAAAGAGTAAACCCAAAGACAGGGAGATGAATGAAGCCCTGCGCGAATACTACGAGTTCCAGCAGCGTTACGACGGATGCGGGCGTCCGTTCCTGTTTGCCGCCGTGCTGTTGGTGCTGCTGTTGCTCACCGGCTGCCGGACGGTGACTGAGGTGGTCGAGGTCGAGCGTGTCCGCACGGACACGGTGTATAAGACAAAGACGGAGAAGGAATACGTCTTCCGTCACGACAGCATCCACATCCGCGAGCACGGAGACACGCTGTATATCGACCGCACGCACACCATATATAAGGATAAGGCCGTCCATGACACCGTGCGCGAGCTGCTCCGCGACAGCATCCACTATCCCGTCCCGGTGCCAGAGTATGTGGAGCGCGAACTGACGTGGTGGCAACGCACCCGCATGACCCTCGGAGACCTTTCGCTCATTGTCCTGCTGGTGGCCGGAGCGGTGGTTATAATTAAGAAACGAACAAGGATATAGCAATGGCAACGCAAGAGATTAAAGGATTTCCCCTTTATCGAATTGACCTGGAAACAGGCGATATTTTCAACTGGCGAGGAACGAAGATAAATGTCAGCCATAAAAAATCATTCATGATACGACAGGGCAACACATATCGGAGAGTAACCTACAACCGCCTACTTTATGCCGTCCAAATTGGTGTTGACTATGATTCTATTTCAAGTCAGTATTTCGTAACGAAGGAAGGGATCGTCGAAAAATGCGACATGTTAAAATGGGCGCACAAGGCGCGGCAGGATGCAGCGGCTAACCGTATGGACTATATTCGTCGGAAGAAGAAAGAGATTCAGATCATGGAAAGCGTCTATCGAACGGGCAACATCCACAAGGCAATCGCCTACGTCGAAAGCCAAAAGCCGTTCCTCGTGAAAAAATATATGCTCAGGTACGGCGTGTCGTTCTCGAAAGCGGACAGCCTGTTTGCCGAAGCAAGCCTTATATTATATAATAGGATAGGGTCAAGCAAAAACACAGTGACAGAAATGACGATGACGCTGTTCGGTCTCATGGGCAAAGTCAACAAAAAACGTCGCCAAGTTCTGAGCATCGACGGTGATGAGAAGCTGTGTCGGAATACGGATTTGTACTAATAGTATACTTTTATCCGGGTAATACTATACTTTTACTCCGAAAATAGTATAGGAAAACTAAAAATGTCCTTTTGGCTGGGCGCATTTGCGCCCGGCTTTTTTGTGCCCTTTGGTAAACCCAAAGCGCAAAGGCCGACGAAAGGAAAAGATGAAATAGAAATGGATGTGACATTATCGGACATTATCAGTGTAGCCGGATTGCTGATTGGCGGCAGCGGCATCGGGTATTTCTTCCACTGGCGGCTGTCGAAACGTCAGGAAATCGCCAAGACCAAACAGGAAGAGGCAAACGCTATACAAGCCGAGACAACGGCGGTGAAAGAGGTGCAAGACGTCTATCAGCAGCTGATCACGGACATCAAGACCGACCGCGACGAGCAGAAGGCGTACATCAACGAACTGAAGGAAGACCGCCGGCATCTGCGCGATGACCGCGACGAACTGCGAAAGCGTCAGGATGAATTGGAAGAACAGGTGCGCAGCCTTCAGCGCGACGTTGCTCGCAACGGACGGCAGGTCGAGAGCATGCGCCCTTTGTTGTGCGGGCTGTTAGGTTGCAAGAACCGAAAGCCCGTGACCCTGACAGAGGAGTTGAACAATAAACAGCCGAAACAATGAGCGTGATATACAAACGTGGCAGCGCGGGCAAAGCCGTCGCCCGCATCCAACGGGCACTCCACATCTGCCCGGACGGGAAGTACGGGCCGCTGACAGAGGAAGCCGTGCGCGAGTTCCAGACGGTAAACAAAATCACCGCCGACGGAATCTGCGGCATGCGAACGCTCATGCTGCTGGGACTGGTGAGCCTCCTGCCGAAGTCAAAGCGGTACATCAACGAGATAATAGTCCATTGCACGGCCACCCCAGCGGGCAAGGACTACACCGTGGACGACATTCGCCGCTGGCACCTACAGCGCGGGTTCTCCGACATCGGCTACCACTACGTCGTCTATCGTGACGGCACCGTTCACGCCGGGCGCAGCATCGACATCGCCGGAGCCCATTGCGAGGGCCACAACACCCACAGTATCGGCGTCTGCTACGTCGGAGGTGTGCAGCGAAACGGAAAGACCGCCAGCGACACCCGCACAACCGCCCAGAAGCAAGCCCTCGTCAGTCTGCTACAGGAATTGCGCACGCTCTACCCGACGGCCACCATCCACGGCCACCGCGACTATGCGGCGAAGGCGTGCCCATCCTTCAACGCCACGAAAGAATATAAAGGAATTTAGATATGAAGTATTTGACAATCGACTACATCAAGCAGCACAGCCGCATCGACTACGACTGCGAGGATGCCCTGCTTGAACTCTACGGTTCGGCAGCCGAAGACACCATGCTCGCCCTGCTGCGCCGACCGCTCGACGAACTGAAGGAAATGAACGGCGGTGCCGTTCCGCCCGCCATTATCCAGGCCACGCTACTGCTGACGGACAACAGCTACCAACACCGCACGCCAAGCAATCCTGCGAACCTATACACCGTTCGCTACAGCTTCGACTACCTCGTTAAACCCTATATGAAATTGTAGGGTAAACCCCGCAAGCAATCAAACCCGAAAAGTAAGATGGAAGCAAAATATATAGTATTCCAAGGAGACACGGCGAAGTGGAAGATGACCATCCGCCACGCCGACTTCGACCAACACCGCGACGACTACTACGTGGAGCTGCGTTACGGCTTGCTCGGCGGCGCGATGACCATCCGAAAGGACGAGATGCCCGTTGACGAAGACGGCAATATCTACATGCTCGTTGACAGCACGGATATGGTCGGCATGGTGAAGGCCACCTGTCACTACTTTGTGCCGGACACCGACATTAAAGGCGGGCTGCGCGAGGAAGTGGACATCCAATGGCTGTGCTTTGTGGTCGATGATCCCCGCCCACGGTTCCAGTGCAACGCTCCATGGCCAGAGCCCATCCACGAAGACGGACAGGAGCACGTCACCTATGAGCGTGTTTTTCGTTCTGACGTAAACACATTATACCTGAATCTGCGCGACAGCCAGCAGCGTCCGCTCATGGACAGCGAAGGCCGTCAGCTTCGCGTCCGCAAAGAAGAAAAAGACATTTATTAAAAGGAAAAAGATATGGCAGTAAATTACGACTTAAACAACACCGGCCCTGAAGTTCAGGAACGACTCGACCAGGTAATGCCCAACAAGACGGACATCGCACAGGAAGCACTCAACCGTCAGGAGGCAGACAACGCTCTTCAGGAGCAAATCACCGCAATAAACAACGAAATTGGCGAAAGCGGTCAGGGTGGCGAGACCATCAATGGCCGCCTCGACACGTTGGAAGCCGCTGTAGGCGACGGAGGCAGCGTTGACGAACGCATCGCAGCGTCCGCCGCTGAACTCGTCGGCACGGCGACTGAAGAATATGACACCCTCGGCAAAGTGGAGGGTGTTATAGAACAGAACAAGGCCGACCAACAGGCCGTCAACGATGACACCTACCGCAAGAACGAGACGTACAGCAAGGAACAGCTCGACAACCTCATCACCACGCCAGATGCAAACTATGTGAGCGTCGTGGCCACCGACCAGACAACCTCCGTAACCGACTTGCTCACAACTGAGGGAGATGCTGACACCATATACCGTGTTGGCAACTGGGACGGCACGCAGTATGACACAACCATGTATTCTCTATACGCTTGGAACGGAACTTCATACGTGTGCCTCGCCGTCCGTTCCTTCGTCGGTGAGGTCTACGACATCTCCGCCAACCATCCCGACGGACAGGGAAACCCAACAACTTACGCCGATCTCTCTTCCGCTCTTGGTGTAGACGGAGCCAACGTCCCCATAGGCATCCGCAAGGGCGGAATGACCATCAAATACGTAGATAGTTCTGACAATAAGTATGTGCAGTTTAGATTGATGACTAACTTTTTCAGCACTACTATAAGTGATTGGCAAGGTGTGGATAGTAAGCCTACTGTTGGCAGTAAAAATTTGGCAGAAAGTGGCGGTACAGCAAAACAAATAATCAAGGTAGATAATAAAATATCAGAAGGAAAAGAATATACATATAACCTCACAGAACAAGGATATATAAAAACAAATGGTGAAATACAGTCAACCCCTAATGCAGCACACACTGATTTTATTAACTTAATTGGCTTTACTACTATAGAGGCATTTACAAGTTTAAGTAGTTTAGGTTTTGCTATTGCTTTATATGACTCTGATTATAATTTATTAAATGAAATATCTATATTAGGTGCAGGAAGTGATACATATAACATTGATTTAACTCAACAACAATACCAAAATGCAGTTTATGCAAGAGTATCAGCATTTGATACAAGTCAGGATTTTTCACGATATTATGCAAAAGTCTTAAGTGAAGATGGAGAAATTATTCATAGATTAAAAGCTGTTGAAACAGATAGATTAGAATTTGGTATTGCGGCTTTTAACAATTTTTCCGTTGATATATCAAATTATCCGAGTGTTGTACTTACAACTGTGGGAAGAAGTATATATGTCTATAATGCAAAACGGCGCATTTCTTTTGATGATAGTATGGTTTCAACAACCTTGACGAAAGAGGTTGGTGCAAATGAATGGTCTTTGTGGATAATTGTATATGAGCCTACTTCTCACATATACAATATATATACAAAATCCGATATTGATAATAACGTGGTTCCGTCAAATGCCATCACTTTGGCTGTATGTGTTTATAAGAATATCATATTTACTGCTTCTAATTTTATATTTGATGGGAAACCTACAGGCATAAAAGACAATATTAATATTGTTTCAACAGAATTGTTAAAATTATCGAACAAAGAAGATTTGTTAGCAGATAGCGTTGAACTTATTTTCAAAGAAAGTTCAGAATTAGTTTCTACCAACTGGTCTGAAATTGGCTATGTGCGTGTTTCTGATGGTTCAATTTATGGTACAAATGCAAAACACACAAAAGTTTACGGTCTGAGGTTTTTTAACCATTTAGATGTTTACACCGGCATTAGCAATGCAGGATATGCGATTGCTTTTTATGATAAAAATGATAATTTACTTCCTGATATATCTGTTGTCGGAACTACAAATGCTTTGCGTTTGTATAGCGTTGATTTAGTTGATTCACGTTATAATACCGTCGAATATGCTATTGTATCTTGTTATGGATTAGAGCTTGCTTCTTCTGCTTATTGTCATCTTACTAATAAGATTATTTTAGAAAAGAAAGAAGGAAAAGAAATAGGAATATCAAAGTTTGCAAAACCTGTTTATGACTATAATGTAGTGCTTGTATATGGCCAGAGTCTTGCAGCTGGTCAGCAAACGTGTCCTCCTTTATCTATTGTAAATTATAGAGGTAATTTGATGATAGGTAAAGAGTGGGCAAATGGGAATAATTTGAATAATATGATTGCCGAATGTCCAAATTATACGCAAGAACAAGCAGAAGCTGCTCAGAAAAGTGACCAAGAACTTGCTGAAAGTCCTGGCATTAATCTATGTAATGCACTGAAATACATGATAGACGATGCTTGTATGCAAACAGTCGACAGGAAGATTCTAATTGTTAATGCTGCTATTGGTGGTCAATCTATTGAATTATTATCAAAGAATTGTCCAAACAATAGCGGTTCAGACTATGCCTCTATGATTACAAAACTAAACAAAGCAAAAAATCTATCTGATGTGGCAGGGAAAAGTTCTGGTTGTATTGGTATAGTTTGGATGCAAGGAGAATGGAATGGTAGAGCAAAACCAGATCAAGGGTGGACTGATGGAACAGATGCAACTGCAGATAAAGATGATTACAAAGCTTTACTTATTGGTGGCACTACCAGCGATAATGTAATACATAATGGTCTGCTGCCTGATATTATATCAGATGTTAAGACAATTTTCGGTCAATCTGAACAACCTGTATGTATTTGTACGCAAACGGCAATTGGTACTAATAATACAAAAGATATGCCAATTGACATGGCTTTACTTGAAGCATCTGATGAATTTTATGGATTATTTATGGCTGGTTCGTCTTATAGTGTCCCAAATAGGGGTACCCATCTTGACCCTAATGGTTCTCGTTGGGTGGGTGAATTTTTAGCCAAAGTATATTACAATGTAATATTTAAAAATCTATATTACGAGCCACTAAGACCAATTTGTATTTCAAGACATAAAAATTATCTGCATGTTGTTTATAACAATAAGACACCTCTACAATTAAATACATCTATCTTACAGAAAAAAACTGATTATGGATTTAGTGTATATGTGGAGGGTACAAAGAAAACTATCAATACTGTTCTTCTAAATGATAACAGTGTTGACATATATGTTGAAGGTAGTATAGACGGTACTATTGAAGTAACTTATGCAGGAATGGATGTGGATTATGGAAATTTATGCGATAGCGACAACTGGAAATCTTTCGAAAAATACAAGGAACTGCCCTCACAATTAAAACCAAGTTATGAGCCAAGATTAGAAGGTATACAGAATCTCTATAACGTAAATTATCCAATGTTTAATTTTTCAGTTAAATGGTATTATCAAATACCAGACAAGCAATATACTATTAAATGTTAAATTGAAAAGTATATAGTTATTGTAATAACTCAATACGAAAGAAAGGGCGTCTTAAAGGTGTCCTTTCTTTTTTTTTGCGAAAAATGTCGCGTGTAAAAGATATAGTCAGTATATTCGCGTAGTGGTTATTAATTTTAAATTTTATCGTTATGAAAGAACAAAGTTTTTATGTGAATGCTAACAACGGCTTCCGTGAGTATTTGAAGGCAAGCATGGGTGACATGTTTGCGCTGGATTTGAGAGGGTGTTCGGTGATTGAGTGCATCGAGAAGATGTGCGAGATCAAAAGCAGGTCGCATCCGAAAATCAAACAGAACTACCGAATGCTCGTGAATAAGCTGAAAGATATTGAGCAGCAGTTCGGGTGTAGGATCATGCCGGCGATGGTGAGCAGCGTGTTTTGGAACCATTTTATTCCGTTTTTGGCAGAGCAGGGATTGAAGTACTCGACCATCGGGCACGTGAAGGCGAACCTGATTGCGGTACTGAACTGGTCGTCGAAGTACGGGGTGAAGCTGAATCCAAGCTATAGTGAAGTGGACATCCCCAACTATATACCCAGCAAAATTTCGCTGACGCCGGATGAGATAAGCCACATCTATCATTTCAAGATAGGACGGGAAGCGGCGTATAGTTTCCGCTCGAAGAAGGTGCTAAAACTGCGGAAGAATAAAATCGAGACATTGGAGAAGGTGCGCGACATGTTCGTGCTGGGTTGTAACCTCGGGCAACGGTATTCCGACCTCGTGCGGATCAGCCCGGAGAACTTTCGCAACGGGCAGTTCTCCATCGTGCAGCAGAAGACGGGAAACAAGTGCTTCGTGCCGATTAACTCGTTAAGCATTGACAGCCGTATCACCTTTGCCATTCTGGAGAAGTACGGCTACCGTGCCCCGTATAGCGGCGACATCAACAACTACAACACCTACCTTCACGAGCTGCTGCGGCACATCGGCGAGGACTTCATGGAAGAGGTGTATATCGACAACAAGATAAACGGTGTCATCATGCGAGAGACGAAACGGAGGTATCAGCTTATATCGTCGCACAGCGCTCGGCGGTCGTTTGCGACGATTAACACGCTGCGCAACGTACCACGGAGCAAGATACTCAGGGCAACTGGTCACAGCAGCGAGAAGGCGTTTGTTCGATATATCTGCTACGACGAAGAGAGCTAAAGACACAACCATATAATTAGGAAAGGGCGGGCGGAAGTCCGCCTCTTTTTGTTTTGGGTAAACCCTGGCAGGGAATGCGAGGGTTTTTTGTATGGGAAGACTGTCTGATTATATCAACGGGACGGGAGCTGGCACGAGGTCGGCTGGTGTCGGCGCGGCTGGCGGAAATGACATGCTGGGCGTAGAGGTCAACGAGGCGGCGGCGGAGGCGCACCTGAAGGCGTTAGCCCGAATGCTGACGTCGGACAAAGATACCCGTAAGCGGTTGCAGGCGGTGATCCGCAGAGAAATCCGAATGGCCAGGAATCGGACATCAAAGGACATTCACGGCAAATTGGAGAATGACCCGCGCAAAGCGTACATGGCCATAAAGAACTCCGTCTATAAAAGAGTCCTCGGCGGCAATATATCCATCCTTAATTCCAGGAAAGCCGGAGCCCCGCATGAGCTTTTCCGTCAGCGCAAGATAGACTTAAACCCACACCAGCGCGGCGGGAACCGTATGCCGATGGGTGACAGAACCTACAAGATGGGAACCTATTACGGACGCGACAGAAGTTTCGTTCTTCGCTTTCTTAATTCAGGAACCATCGTGCGCTATGCCGGATTCGGTAGAAACGGAAAGTATAACGACCGCGATTCATACGACAAATTTGTCCTCAAAACTGGTGGTCTCGGCCATCGCGGAAAGATAGAGGCGACCCAAATGTTTGAACGGTTCTCAACTCGCAATATGGACTCAGCGGCCACATTGATCGCTGCCGCCTTTGAGGAAGAGTTCGCGGCGGTGTATAACGAAGAAATGAATAACCAATAGAGAATATGGCAAAGGCAACGAGCATAGTAAAGCTAACCGCTGAAACCAACGAATATGAAAAGAAGATAAAGCAGGCGCAGCGGACGTTCAACAATTTCACGAAGTCGCTCGGCATTGATATGAAGAAGGTGTCGGCCTTGGGGCTGGCACTCGGAGCCGTGACAACGGCGGTCAAGGTGGCCGGGGATGCTTTCAAGAACAACGAGAAAATAGTCGATGAATGGGGACGTGTCACCAAGTCGGCGCAGTCCGTTTATGACGGTTTCCTTAATGCGCTCAACACGGGTAACATCAACGGCTACATTCGTAATATAAACAATATCGTAAATGCGGCCCGTGCCGCTTACGACGCACTCGACGAGCTCGGCACATTCAACGCTTTCAACCAGATTAACGAGATGAAGGCCCGCACGGGATTCACGGAGGCTATCACGGCTTTTCGTGAGGGCACGGGCAGCAAGGAATCCGTGAGGGCTGCCGCTGAAGCGTTGAAAGGTCAGCTGTCCGAGCGGCAAAGCTACGAGCAGACTGCCTACGACGCGGCCATCAGGGACTACGCCGAGAAACGAGGTGTCAATGAGGAGATGCTGCGCAAGGCACTGAGCGGAAGCTACGGCGACTATAAGGCACTAAAGAACCTACCGCTGACGGGTGTCGAAAACAGGTACCAGGCAGGCGGCATGTTCGGACAGGGTACGGGCTATTCCTACCAAGTCAAGGTCGCCGCCAACGAAGCCGAAGCCCTCGGCGAAATGCTGCGCAAGCTGAACGACAACAAGCTGGCCGAATTGCAAGCTCTTGGTAAGACAGCAGAATCGACAGCATACGAGGTATCACAAGTTGATCGGCAGCTCGTTCGCGCCCTTGGCCAAAAGCGTGTAACTGGCGGTGGCGGTGGTGCCACTGGTGGCGGACAGAAAGGGCTTACGCCGGAGCAATATGCCGAATGGTACGGCATGGCCTATTATACGGCATTGGCGAACACCATCAACAGAGAACTGAAGGATGCGCCTATCATTCAGGAGTCGCTGATTTCTGACGAGGATATTGCCATCGAGGAGAAGTTTGCGGATGCTATCGAGACTCTGGCCGAGCGGACGGAGCGGCTACACGAGACGTGGGACTTGGTGGCTGACAGCATCTCGACCGTCGGCGGTGCATTGGCGGGACTTGAAGACCCCACGGCGCGGATCATCGGAACAGCGATGCAGGCCGTGGCGACGTTGGCACTGGCGTATGCCGAGGCAACGGCGAAGGCTGCGAAGTTGGGGCCGGTTGCGTGGCTTGGGTTTGCGGCTACGGGCTTGGCGACGTTTGTCGGCGCGGCTTCGACCATAAAGAACACCACGAAGGGAGGTTTCGCCGAGGGCGGAATCGTTCCGGGCAACAGCTACAGCGGTGATAACAACATCTATGGGCTAAACTCCGGCGAGCTCATCTTGAACAAAAGCCAACAAAACGCCATTGCCAGCCAGCTCCGGCAGGCGGGCGGCATGGAACTGACGGCGACGGTCAGCGGCGAGCAGATACGGTTTGTCCTGAACAACTATGGCCGTCGGACGGGTCGTGGCGAAGTGCTAACCTCTAAATTCAATTAAGCAATGGCAATCCGTTGGACTATCCCCTTCATGTCTTTCAATGACACGGCGTGCCATATCGACATATACGACTCCGAATGGGCGAGTGATCCGCTGACGTTGAAAGGCGCGGCTGAACCGTTCTACTATGAAGAGAACGATTCCGACGACCTGCTGAACGATGTCATCCGCTACCGCACGGGCTACATCCGTATCATTGCCGAAGACGGCGCACCCACGTCGGGCCTTTTCCCGTCAACTATCTTCGAGCGTTACGTGGAGGTGTACTATGGCACTGAGTTGGCGTTTAACGGCTACATTCAGGTGCAGGACTTCTGCGACGAGCTTATCCCGAATCCCAAAGTCATTGAGCTGCCTGTCATCAGCCCGCTCGGACTTTTCAACGAGCGCAAGTTCCAGACCACCGACTTCCTTCCCCCTACATCCGTGACGCTCGGTGAACTGTTAGACCGTGCACTCGTACATGATTACACAAATCTCTATTTGCCCAACGATAACGGCAGCGGCTCCTATGGATACCCGAACAACGTCAAGCTCGGCGTGAAGATTTACTCGCTCTGCGTTTCTCCGTGGAACCAGGAGTTTCACCACAGCCAGCAGACGCACATGTTCTATAATATGCTGAAACCGAAAACCTACGGCGATCTCATCGAGTATATTTGCAAGGCTTTCGGCTGGGTGTGCCACGACATGCCGGGCGCACTTGTGTTCACGGCTTTCGATTTTCAGGGCGACTACATCTACTACCCCGTCGGACACATCGGGGACGGCGACTACAGGCAGAGTGCCGGCATCCCTTCGAGCGCGTCGCCTTTGAACGGTTTCTTCTCCCTCTTTGACAATGCCGCGAACATGCAGACCATCCGGTCTGAAACGGGAATCGAAATCACCTACGAGGGAAAATTCGACAGGTACGACTTCAGCTTTGCCCGGACTACCTTCTACGATGTGCAGAAACCCGACCCGACGGAAACACGCGAGCTGTGGTGCTTCTGCAACCTATCCCCCGTCCTGGGTGTCGGAGAGATTGCTGGTGTATATCCTCTGAGCTTTGTTTCGGGAAACTCTAACATTCAGCCCGGAAAGAACTGCGTAGCATGGAACGGAAAAGAGGGCTTTCTGATTAGCATCAGCAGCGCATGGACTGACCAGACGCCATTGTTCACCATCCGCTACTACCGCCGCAAACTAACGGACGTCACGTATGGCTTCGGCTACGACATAATGAGCACGCCAATGTTTATCGGGAATCTGAAAGAAGACCCCGACTTCAACACGGGATATATTCAGGCAACCAAGACGGCGGACACTGACGACTACATCGAATATGAGTTTAAGTATCATTTCAACGGAACCACGTTGCCAGCCCTCGCCGACTATTACCTTATATTTATACATAACATCCACTTCACGCCGCTCGACAACGACGACCCCTATGTGAGATATAGCGTAAAGCCGGCATCCGACAGCGACACCATCCCCGAACAGGATGACACGCACAACCCGGTCATTTCGTCAACTGTCCACATGCCGATTTCGTTGTACCGTCTTAGCGACAATCTCATCGGCAGCTCGGTTCTTTCAACCAAGATAACCACCTACCCCTACCTTTTCCAACCGCGAAAGAAGCTGACGTCGAAGTTCAGAATAGAGGCGGCTGCCACCATCCCCTACGCACGTCTTTTCAGCTACTACGGCAGGAAATGGCGTATAGTCGCCCAGGAGTTTCACCCCCGCGACGACGAATTTCTGCTGACGATGCAGAGCAGTCCAGTATTAACGTAAAAACAAGATAAATCATGGCAGTATTAGGCAACGATATTATAGTATTTTCGGGCGGTGTAGCCATTGCAGGCACACGTTCGAACGAGGCGAACAGCAGCGCGGAGACAATAGAGACGGCTTCGCCTGACGACGGGAAATGGAGAACTTTTTTGCCCGGTCGTAAGGAGTGGAGTATTAACGTCGGCTATCTGGTGCTGACGGACGCAGGGGTGAAAGACCTGCTGCTGATTGGCGGCGTTTATACGCTGAAGTTTCAAGGAAAGTCAGCCGCCGACACGGACGGGGTGACGGGCACGGCCATCATGACCGACTGCCACATCGCGGCGCAGATGGGTTCGCTGGTGACGGGATCATTCGCTTTCAAGGGAACGGGGCCGCTGGTAAACCCGACAACGGTATAAAGGCGATAGGTGTATGAGCTACACGACAGGACTACTAAAAGACAGAATCACCGTTTTGAACCGCAAAGCGGCGAAGGACGGGCGGTTCGGACTGGACTCGGACGGCATTGAGTGGGAGGCCGTCGGCTGTGTGTGGGCGTCCGTCGAATGGGCGAAGGGCAAGACGGCCCTGAACGCCGGTGCCATCGACGCATATGCCGTGGTGCTGGTGCGGACGCGCTGGACGTGCGACCTGACCATGCGCAGCCGGATTGAATACGACGGCACGACGTATCAGATATTGCCCGAAACGTTCCACGCCAACCGCCGAGAGAATACGATCCAGTTCAACGCCCAGGCGATAATTAACGACCAATAATATAACAAGGAACTATGAAGCCAAAAGATTGCAGTTTGCCCCGATGGAAGGGCGTACCCAAGTGCCAGGCAAGACGGGTGAAGCCGTGCGACTGCCGATGGTGTGTGTTTAACCCGAAATTCCCCGCCACATGGAAAAGACCGTCTGCATAGTGCATTTCAACACGCCGGAACTGACGGAGGCGTGCATCCTCTCCGTCCGTAAGCACGGAGGCGAGAACTACCGCATCGTCGTATTCGACAACAGTGACCAACGTCCGTTCACCGTCAAGATGAAGGGCGTGGAGGTCATCGACAACACGAAGGGACAGGTCATCGACTTCGAGGCGGAACTGGCGAAGTACCCCGACAAGAACCCCGGTCCCGGCATCATCAATGGCTGGGGCAGCGACAAGCACATGATGTCCGTACAGAAGCTGTGGGAGCTGGTGCCCGACGGCTTTGTGCTGTTGGACTCCGACGTGATCATCAAGAAGAGCTTCGACTGGATGTACATGCCCGACCAGTGCACGGTCGGCTACGTGTCCGACTTCAACTCCCACCGCCGGCTCATGCCGATGCTGTTGTGGATAAACGTGCCGATGTGTGTGGCAGGCGGTGCGAAGTTCTTTGACCCCGACCGCTCATGGGCGTTGCACCCGGCAGGTGACAAGCGCAACTTTTGGGACACGGGTGCCGCCTTCTACGACGACATCCGCCGGCTGAAGCCCCAGTGCCACGGCAAAAGCATCACCCGCCAGCGCATCTTGGAGCACATCGACCACTTCAAGAACGGCAGCTGGGGCGGCTCATCCATCAAGGAGCAGGCCCGTTGGTTGCAGGAGCGCGAGGAGCACTGGAAGCCGACGCCCCGGATGCGAGGCATCAAGGACGTCGCCATCTGCGCCATCGGACGGAACGAGAACCGCTACGCCGTGGAGTGGGTGGAGCATTACCGAAAGCTCGGCGTGAAAAAGCTGTTCATCTACGACAACTGTCGCACCGGCGACACGGAGAAGCTGGCCGACGTGCTTCAGCCCTACGTCGAAAGCGGCCTTGTGGAGATCACCGACTGCCACGACCGCGACAGCTATCAGTGCAAGGCTTACGAGGACTGCTACGCGAAGCACGGACACGAATACGCCTGGATTGGCTTTCTCGACTTCGACGAGTTCCTGCGCTGGGACGGGAAGAAGAAAATCGCCTCCATGTTCTCGCTCTATATCGCCGACTGCGTGCTCATCAACTGGCGAACGATGACGGACAACGGCCTTGTTCACTACGATGACCGTCCGCTGGCCGAGCGTTTCCCTGTGGCGATGGAGCAGGAGAAGCGGGTGAAGTATTCGTGGCCCGAGAACCGCCACGTCAAGTGCTTCCTTCGCGGCGGCCTGTCCAACGTCCGCTTTGACTCGCCCCACTACTCCAAGACGAAGATGCTTTGCGTCAACGTCCGGGGCGAGGTCGTTGAGCAGTCGGCCTTCTCCAAAACCATCGAATGGTCTCCCATGCGCATCGACCATTATTGGACAAAAACCGCCGAGGAGTGGATGCAGGTGAAGCTGTCGCGCGGCTATCCCTGCCCGGACGCCTACCTTCAGAACTTTATGACGGCGCAGGCAAGGTACTTCTTTGCCGTCAACGAGCGGACGCCGGAGAAGGAGGCGATTATTTTCGGTAAACCTGCGGCGCAATAAACAAGGAAAAGAAAAAGACAACTATGAGTATATTCGACAGAATCTTTGTAAGACAGCAGCGCGAGGTGCAGCCTACGCCGCCCAGTGGTGTGCCGGGTGTTCCTTCATCGACGATGGAGCAGGCACCGAAGACGACGGGCGGCGACTATGCGGAACGCATCGCCTTTGTCCGTGGCCCTGAGCAGGCTCTTGTGGTAGGTGCAGTCTATCGTGCCGTCAACCTGCGTGCCGATACGATGAGCGTCATGCCCGTCCAGTACCAGCGTCGTGACTTTGACAAGGGCAACTACTACACCGATATGCGCAGCCTCGGAAAGCGCATCAATTATCTGCTTCAGGAAGAGCCAAACCCGCTGATGTCGGCGGCTGACCTCTGGAAGCTGATTGAAATCAACCGGCTCTTCTTCGGCAACGGCTTTGTGTATATCGAGCGCGACGAGTTTGACTTCCCGTTGCACCTCTGGCTGGTGAGGACAGGCGGCTACAACGTCGCCGAGGGCAACTACAGCAGCATCGTCTATCTGACCGAACACGGCTACGAGACGAAGGTGAACGTGCCGCGTGAGGACGTGCTTCATTTTCCGAACACATTCCGCTTTCAGAACGGAATATGGGGCATCCCCACGCTCCAGTATGCCGTCGAGACATTGAGTCTGAACCGCACGCTCCGTCAGCAGGCTCTCGAAACGGCGGCAAAGGGCGGTCGCGTGAAGCTCATCATCGGCGAGGAGAAACCGTCAACGGGCGGAGGCACGTTGGCATACGGACTGCTGAACAAAGACGCGATGAACGACTACGCTCAGGAGCTTCAGAAGAAGATGTACAGCGGCCATGACATTCTCGCCATCCGTGGGCTTGATAAGGTGCAGAACATAAGCATGACCTCTGCCGAGATGCAGATGTTTGAACAGCTGGGTGCCACCAACGACGACGTTAGCAGATTCTTTGGTGTGCCGCGTCCGCTGCTGATGCTCGACACCAACAGTCACTACAACGACTATCAGAACGCCACGATGGAGTTCCACACCCGTACCATCCTGCCGCAAAAGACGGGCAACGAGAAAGAGATTGCCCGCAAGCTCATCGGGTTCGCCGACTACGGCAAGAAGCGCATCCACATCTGTGAGAAGCCCTTGCTGGCGATGGATCCCGAACGGCAGGCGAAGGTTGACCAGTTGAACCTCCAGACGGGTGCAATGACCGTCAACGAAATCCGTTCCGAACATGACATGCCGACCGTGGAGAACGGCGACGAGCCTATGGCCAGCGCAAACCTCCTGACCCTGAAAGCCCTTATCGCCAAGAGCGAGGGGACGACGACCTTAGAGCCGGGAAACTACACCGTGAACGCACCAACCGAAGAATAGAAATGAAAATACTGTTAGCGACACACTATCTGAAAAATACCGGCGGCACGGAAACCTACACCTACGCCCTGGCTATGGAACTGAAACGGCTGGGGCATGAAGTGGAGCATTACGCCGTCGTCCAAGGGCAGGTGTCGGCTCTGTTGGAAGAGCAGGGAGTACCCTTCATGCAGCATGGACGTTACGACCTCATTCTTGCAAACCACACAACGGCGGTGCAGGCCACACACCAGCGCGGCTTCACCATCCAGACGTGCCACGGCGTCTATCCCGAACTGGAGCAGCCGTCGCCATACGCTGACGCTTATGTGTCTATTTCCGAAGAGGTCAAAGAGCATCTGAAAGACTTGGGCGTCGAGTCGGTGATCATTCCCAACGGCATCGACTGCGAACGCTTCCGTCCGAAGAAGCCCGTATCTCCGACGCTCTCCACGGTGCTGTCGCTCAGCCATTCCGAAACAGCCAACGACTTCATCCGTGGCTGCTGCGAGAAGATGGGCGTAAAGTTCCTGAAGTGCAACAAATACACCGATAACGTGTGGAACATCGAGGATGTCATCAACAAGGCCGACCTTGTGGTGGGATTGGGTCGCTCGGCCTACGACGCTATGGCCTGCGGGCGCTGTGTCTTGGTCTATGATTTCCGCGAGTATATGAACGAGTACATGGGCGACGGAATGCTGACGCCGGACAGCATCGGGCGGGCTATTACGCACAACTGCTCGGGCCGTTCCAGCCGCATGAAGTACGACGAGACGTCCTTCATACAGGAAATGCAGAAGTACGGCCAGCAGCTTGCGGCATGGAGCCGCGAGTACGCTCTTGAACACATGAACATCCGCAAGGCGGTCAGAAAATACCTGGACTATTACGAAGAAAACCACGCTAAGGAGAAATAGAAATTGACGTAAGGTAAAATTATAATTGACGTAACGATATGGCACAACTGACATTCAAGGTCAAGAAGGTGGCCAATAAGAACCTTCGCACGAAAGTAATGGGCTACGCCAGCCGCGCTATTGCCAACGGCGTTGCCACGTTTGACGACATCTGCGCCCAGGCAGCCAATAACACGACGCTCCACCCGAAGGAGCTGGCACTGGCTTTCGGGCTCGCCCTCGACGCTGTGCGCGACGCACTGAAGAACGGCAAGATTGTTGACCTCGACCAGATAGGCCGGCTCTACCCCGCCATCAGCAGCCATTGGACTGAGACCGAGGACGAGCAGACGCTGGATGGACTGACGAAGCGCGTTGCCTACCGTCCGTCGCAGGAAATCACCGCAGCCATCGCCGGTGCAAAGCTGGCATGGGCGACGGCCAAGGAAGCAGCCGAGAGCGAACAGCAGGGCACTACCACCGAACCCGAACCGACGGGCGACGACGACAACCAGGGCGGCGCGACCCCGACTCCCAGCGGAGAACTCGAACCATAAGCTACCGCGAAGATGAAAACCTACGAGAAGCCCAAGATTACCGACGCCGAACGGCGCGAGATTGAAGCGGAGGTGGCCGAGCAGAGCCGCCGCATCGTCTTCGGCGAGCGTGGCCGCAGAGCGGTAAACCCCAAACATGAATCGGAACGAATAGTGAGACGATAACTTTTTAGAAACAATAATGAAACAGACAAGATTTATCCCCATCGAGACCTGTGGCTTGCAGTTACGTGAACCGCAGGAGGGACAGACGGAGAGCCGTGAGATTGAAGGCCGCCCGATAGTATTCGGCGTCCGATCGGTCAATTTGACGCCCTGGTCGAGCACCCGCAAGGTCTATGAGGTGCTGGAGCCGGGCTGCATCAGCCGCGAGCTTCTTCAGAAGTCCGACGTGGTTCTGAACCTGAACCACAACAGCGACGTGGTGAACGTGCTGGGACGCTATCGCAATAACCCCGAGCGCGACACCCTTCAGCTGGAACTGCGCGGCGACGGCATCGACTGCCGCTGCGACCTGCCCAAGACGAACAACGCCAACGACACGCTGGAGCTGATTCGTCGCGGCGACATCAACGGCATGAGCTTCGCCTTCGAGGATGACTGGGAGGACAGCGAGAACGGCGTATCATTCGAGAAGACCAAAGACGTCGAGGACGGCAAGGAGGTGTGGCTGCGCCACGTGAAGCGCATCACCGGCCTCTATGACGTCAGCATCGTCACCCACCCCGCCTACGAGCAGACAACGGTGGCCAACCGCGAGACATCTGACGCCATTGAGAAGGCTATCGACGCGCAGATTGAGCGCGAGTGCGGCGGCGAGGACAAGAAGAAGGCCGACGATGAAGCCGCCAAGCAGGCCGAAGAGGAGGCCCGCAAGCGTGCCGAGGAAGAAGCCAAGGCCAAGGCAGAGCAGGAAGAGCGCGAACTGGAAGAGCAGGCACAGCGTTTCCGCGAGCAGCAGGCCATGCGTCTGCGTGCCCAGCGCATGAGAGCAGAACAAGAAATGGAATCACTTATTTTTTAACCCTTAAAACTGTTTTAAGACATGAAAGAAATTACCAAGACCCAGCTCCAGGAGCGTCAGATCGCTATCTGGAACAGACTCGACGAGATGGACGAAATGCGCGAAAAGCGCGAGAACAAGGAGTTCACCGCCGAAGAGACAAGAGAGTATCAGAGCCTTCTCGATGAGAGCTCTAAGTTGTCAACCCGTGCCAAGGCTATGGCGTCCGATGCCGAGCTTGCCAAGATTCGTTCCAACGAGGACCGAGCCAAGCAGCTGCGCGAGCTCATCGAGGACTGCTACACCCACAGGCGTTCCGCCAACGCCACCACCATCCTTGCCAACATCATCACCGGCACTTCCGACAACAACACCACTGGCAACCTCGAAGCCGGCGGCCTGATCCCCTACGACATCAAGCCCATCGTCGATACGAAGGTAGCCGGCATCAACCTGCCCGACGACCTCGTTATGCTGACAGGCGTGACCGGCACCACCGTCATCCCCTACAGCATCAACGACGTGCAGTTCACAGTTGAGGGTGAGGTCAGCACCGTTGCTGAGCAGGCCCTGAACTTTGCGAACATCAAGGCCAACCCCCAGCGTGTCGCCGCAAGTGTGCCCGTCAGCCGCCGCGCCGTCATGCAGGCCGCCTTCGACCTCATCGGCTTCATCACCTACAAGTTCCAGAAGGGCTGGGCTATGTTCCGCGCCCTCCACGTCTATGCCCACGGCGAGTGGAACAAGCTGGAGATGCCGTTTGCCAAGTGCCCCGTCGTCGAGCTCACCCTGGACGAGAATATCGGCAAGAACCTCGCCAAGGAAATCGCCAAGATCTACGACAAGGGCTTCGAGGGAGACCCCGAAATCATCATGGACAAGACCACCGAGGTCGAACTGGCGTTCACTCCGCGCATCCCCGGCTCTACCGGCGAGCGTACCGTGGTTGAGGATGGTCGCTGCTGCGGCTATCGCTACAAGGTCAGCCCCTTCATCGACTACGCCATCAGCAGCGAAGGCGTTGCCACGAAGGACGCCACCTACCGCTACATCGGTATCGGTCACTTCGGCTACCTGAACGAACAGCTCTACGCAGACTACGACTTCAACGTGGACGGCACCAGCTCCGCTAACTTCGACCGTGGCGTCATCGCCCTCGGTATGGGTACGGACTACAGCCTTGTCGAGCTCTCGAAGCTCGTCAACGGCGGCGACAACAACACTCCCCACAAGCCCCAGGCCTTCGTGCTCATCAGGCTCGTGGAGTCCAGCTCGTCTGACATCTAAATCTCGGTTCATAGTTCCGAGAAAAGGGGCGGCTGTGCGGAGATGACCAGCCCGCCAGCCGCCCCTTACTAAAAGAACTAAATCAAAACAACCAGTCACACGAACAATGAGCCTCCAGACGGACATCATCTTCTTCCGCGCCATCAAAGCCGACGAATACATCGCCGCCGTGACGGAGGGACGGATATATAACACTGCCATCCCCCTTCCCGACGAAGATGCCGCCAACGTGCCGCTGCCCTACATCGTCGTATCGTTTGACGGGCTGATCAACGACACATCGACAAAGGACAGCTTCGAGGGCTACAGCGACAACGTGCAGATCAGCGTGGAGATTGCGGCGACCACCCGTCCCCAGCTGGCGACGCTCACCACCTACGCCCGCGCAGCCATCAGCAGGTTCTTTGCCGAACTGCCGTCGTGGGATGAAGACTACGATCTGGTGCCAGAGGACTATTCGTTCAGTGCCGGCCCCGTCAACTACGACAGTATGAAGCCCGGCTATTGGCAGGTGCTCAGTTATTCGTGCGACACAAACGTATAAAAGGAGGGAATTATGGGAGAAATCATCAAAGGCCAGCATCTAAGACTGAAGCTCGGCTCAAAGTATATAGCCTTCGCCCAGGAATGCACCGTACACGTCTCAAAATCGCTGGAAAATTCTTCAACGAAAGACGATGCGGACGGCATGTGGGCCAAGCAGGAGGTGACAGGAAAGGCATGGGACTTCTCGGCCAGCGCACTTTACAGCGTCGAAACCGACGCCACGGGCCACAATGCCGAGGACGCTCTTGACATCGTACTCGCCGATCAGAAAGTATGGGTCGAGTTCCAGCGTACCGGCGGAACGAAAAACCGCGAAGATGCGACCAGCTCGAACATGTATTGCGGCTGGGCGTGGGTCAACGACATCTCTATCAACGCGGGCAACCGAGCCAACGCCAACTACTCTATTCAGGGTACCGGCGACGGCCCGCTGACCAAGAACGGCGAACAGCCGAGCGTGAGCGACATCTAATTTTACCAACTCTTCCCCCGAGGCTCGCGCCTTGCAGCTTCGGGGGATTTTAATTAAAAAGGAACTATGAAAGCAGAGAAAACCATTACCATTCTCGAACAGGAAGTTCGGATGCGCTACTGCGCAGCCGCCGAGACCGGCTACGAGGAATTGAGCGGCAAACCGTCAACCCGCTTCATCCCGACGCGCGACGCCGACGGGAACGTTGTCCCGCCCGAAGCCATAACCATCGACTACATTTATCTTGCAGTTTCGGCCATCGTCGCCGCCTACGCCGCCAACGACGAAGAACCGCCCGTGTCAGTAAAGCAGATTCTATATGACACCAGCCCGTTTGAAGTCGGCGAGCTCATAAAGAGCGTGGGCGAGCTGCGTTCCTTTTGGTACGACGTGCCGACGGTCATGCAGGAAGAGAGCAAGGAGAGCAACGCAAACCCTTAAACGCCCATGAGCTATATGAACTGCTTGTGGGCGAAATCGGGATTGACCGCTACAAATTCTTCTACGTCCTACCCTTCTGGGAAATCAGCGCAATCGTCAAAGGTTACCGCAAGCGCGAGCGGACATTGTGCGACCTCACACGCTGGCAGACTTTTTGGATAATGAACTGTATCGGCGATACAAGCAAGGCGGGAATCCACAGCGTAACCGACCTTCTGCCGTTCCCCTGGGATGCAGAGCACACCGAGCGACCGCTGTCTGAAGATGAAGAACAACGAATCCGCGAGGAACTACAACGAATAAACAGAAAGAATGTGAATCCTTCGTAATTTGTTATTTGTGTTTTTAGTTATCATCTAAAGTGACTCGTGAGCAGTCCCACCCGTGAGGGCAGGACTGTTTTTCATTTCACCACGTCCCGCTTACCGAGTCTTCCCAGTCGCCATTGACGCTGACGCCCATCGTGCCAACGCTGCCGAAGAGGTTTCCGCTATATTCCGATGCGCGGTTGCGCTTGAACGGCACGCCGTTGATGACCACGCTGCCTATCTCGCCTCCGTTGCCGTCCTTGGCCGTGACGGTCACGTTTGTCGTCCATTCGTCGGCACCCGACAGCCCGAACACGTTCACCGCGAGCGTGCCCGTCGTGCCGACGTAGGAATCCGGCACCGCAACGTCAATCGCCTGACGCTTTGCCGCTGCCGCCTGCCCTGTCATATAATTCAGGCCATAGTACCACCGCTCGGGCGTGACGCTGACCGTCGCGCAGCCCACGGGAACCTCGTCGGCGACGCAGATGCGCAGCTTCGTCACTACGCGATCGAGCGTCACGGCACGGTTCCCATTCGACGTGCTGACCACCGACACCTCATAATCCTTCCAGAACGTGTCGCGCACGATGTTCCAGGAGATAATAGGATTCTCCTCGTCGATAACCGGAGTGTCGCCACGGCTGGCCACGAAGTAGATGTGGTGCTGCCCGTAAGTGAGTGCGAGGTGCGGCTGTCCCCAATCCTCATCGTCTGCCGTCTGGTGAATCTGCTGAACGAGGCGGTTATCCACATAGTCGAACAGCCACAAGTCGGTCATCTCCTTGCCGTCTGCGGTCAGATAGCCACGGGTGAAGCCCGCGTCGCCGAAGTCGCCCTTCACGGTGAACGTGAATTTCTTCGTCTTGGCGTTGACCGCCGTCGTCGGCTCGTCAGTCGTCACGTCATCCTCAATCAATGGACTCTTGCAGGCCACCACCATCAGTAGCACCGCAAACAAAAGCGTTGTCTTTTTCATTTTGTTCTTGTATTAAGGTTCTGATTTTGTCAAATTCCTCGAGGACGCTCTTCGCCATGACCTTCGCGTAGCGTTGCGTCTGGGTGATATTCGTGTGCCCCAGCATCCGCGACAAATTCTCTATGCGCACGCCGTTACGCAGCATGAACGTGGCGAACGTGTGACGCGCGAGGTGGCTGTGCAGCCGTGTCCGAATCCCCGCCGCCGCGCCGAGCAGCTTCAGGGCGTGGTTATAGTCGGCATTATCCATCTTCGGCACCTGCCATCCGTAACGCTCCAGGACATCGACCGCCGGCGGCAGCAGCTGCGACACATAAGGCACGCCCGTCTTGATACGCTGACCCGTGAACACCCAGTTCCCGTCCACCTTTTTATATTCGTGCGCGTCGAAGGCCATCGCGTCCGAATACGACAGCCCCGTGAACATCTGGAACACGAACAAGTCCCGCGCCCGCTCTATCGGCGTGTCGGCCATCGGGTGCAACGCCATGAACGCTTGCATCTCCTCTTCCGTCAGGTATTCAACACTCGGCTTGTCGCCCCTTTTGAACTGCCCGCGAAGCCTATCGTACGGGTTCTCCTCTATACGGTCAAACAGCAACGCCCGCGAAAGCAGAGCCTTGAAGCACTTGTGATAGTTATGCACGCCCGCATCCGTAATGCCCGACCGCTTGCGCAGCCACGCATCAAAGTTGTATATCTGTTCAACGCTCAGGCTCTCGAAGCTGCGTATAACGCCGTATTCGCGCAGCCGCTTCATCAGGCTTGCGTAGTGCTTTCTCGTTCCATCGGCAATGGTCATCATTTCAATCTGCCCGTCCATCCAGTCCAGGAGCGGCGTGCCTTTTTCCTGATTCGTCTCGACCGACCACACGGCCCGCTTAATTCCTTCGATGCTGACCGCGCGTCCCTTCTCCATGCAGTGATTGATATATTCGTCGGCTTTCGCCCTGACAATCCGAATCCTTCGGTTCAGCTCATCAGAGTCCGTCCTGTCCACAACCGACTCATACATCCATTCTCTCTTTAACACACGCACGCCCGTACCTATATAGAAAGGCTTCCTGTCGATGGTTATGCGAATCTCAATCTGTCCTGGCTTTCCCGCCTTCGTCCGACCCGTGTGGTCAAAAACCGCCGTCGTCGTAATCATAAGGCGCGAGCATTTAAAGTCCGTACAAAGTCACAGCCTTCAGTAGTTCCGTCGAAACAAAGCGGGATTTGTTTCCACGTTTTGTTTCCACATGTTTCCACATATAGGCAAAAATGTGGAAACAATCCGCAAAAAACAGCACAAAAAAGCAGTATATGGAAGCCGCGTCCTTTCGTCCGCTTCCGCCATAACTCTTTCTTTTTCAGCTTAAACTGCGCTTTCATTCGATTTTCTTTGTTTCCACTTCGTGACCCGTTTGGGGTCTTGGGGGTTGTTGGTTTCATTTGGTTTTTAAGTTGTTAAGGGGTTTATAAAATTGGGATGAGGAAACGGAATTGGAAAATGGGCAATGGAAGGGGTTCTTGCGGGGTATTATTGGGGGACATTGTTGGCGTAGATTTCGGGGTGAAGGGCACGAATGTCGGTGAGGTATTTCTGGCCGGGATAGGGGATGTGAAGCTCGGATGAATAGAAGGTGCGGCCTTCATCTTCATCGTAGTGTTTTTTTATTGTGCCGACGCAGGGATAGGGGTAGGGCGTTGGGTATGTGTCGGATGCAACGAGAGCGGCGACTTCGGCGAGGTCTTCGGTGGGGATGTAGCCGAGATGGTGGCCGTCGAGGTGTACCACCTTAATTGCATTGCGTTCATAGGGATTGTCAGGCTCAGGAACGAGGTTGCCCTTGAACGGGCCGACATACTTCGAGAGTCCTTTACGATAGTTTATGCCCGCTATTTTTGTTTGCCGGCACTGGGTGTCATCTCCGCTTGTGCCGGATGAACCGATTTTAGTAATAACTGCGACGGCTATGCCGCTGATAAGAATTAATAATAAAACAATAATTAGTCCCATAACATTATATTTTTAGTTAAACATTGATTTTGTCATCGGGGGATTCGGCTAAGTAGTGGGTGGAGGGGAAGGTGGATGGGTATGATGGAGTGGAGAAGTTGGTGCGGAGGAATGCGAGGGTGGCCGTTAGTTCCTGACGGAGAGAAGTGACCTGAGACAGCTCGTCGCGTAGCTGACGGCGAAGTGCTTCTGTTTCCTGAATCAACGTGGCGGCAAGGGTTATTATGGCATCAGTCGGAGTCGACGGCTCCGGCTTTTTTGTTTGTAATAACATTTCACCTTGCTCATATAACAACCAATCAAGATTGAACACGCCAGGGAAAGCATGGCTGAACCTCCGAAGAAACCTATCTGTTAAAACAGACTCTCGCCCACTAAGCGCAGAGGATATGTTTGAACGGCTCGCTCCCATTTTATAAGACAAATCTTCTTGGTTTACTATAAGTCCATTCATTTCAAGATACTTATATGCTCGAAACAGCCTTTCTTTTCGTTCCATTTCCTTTTCTTTATGTTAATATATATTAAAAATAAAACATTTTGTATCGCATTATAAGAAATTTTGTTTTATCTTTGTCGCGGTTTTAGAAATAAGACCACGCAAAAGAGGCAGAGGATGGCGTATTGAGCCATCATACCAAACCAATCCAGCGGCAAAGGTAAGCCATCCAAAGCACTTTTGCAAACAAAAAGCAAAAAAGTTGTTGGTGCGGCTTTTTTGAGGTTATTAAAAGTTGGTAAAAAAAGAAAACGGGACACCCCGAGCAAGGAACCAGCAAGCGCACCATTAGCTGACCTTGTGAGGGGTGCTCCATTTAAGACAAAAAACAAAAATGGAAAAGAAAGACATGAAGGAAACAATGATGGACGTGGCAGCGTGGTCGATACTGCTGCTAATCGGAATGGCGTTGGTTGCGCCTGCTCTCCTGGCCTTCTGCGAGGGCAAGGACGGACAGCCTACCGTGTGGAATTTGGTCGGAATCGGCTACATGGCGTTCTGGGTTTGGAAGTTGAACAAGAAAGCTCAGCAGAAATGAAAATAAATTCCAATATTGACGAATTTAGGCAGCAGAACAAAGTACAGGCTCGCTTAAACTTGTACCGTCAGCTTGCGAGCGGAAAGATAAACGTGAATTATCTTGAAAACCGCTACCGAACGCTTAATTTCAATAACATTATGCTTTTTGACACGCTGTCGGTGGTGGCAAACGAACTGTTTAACGACTACGTGGAAGAGGCACCGTACATCCCACGGCTTAGCAACACAAAAAACTACATGTATAAAATGGAACGCTGCCGTCAGACTTACGAGGCGTTCCGTAGAACCATGTATAGAAGCGAGAACAGGTTTTTCGAGAAAATAACCGACCTATATTTTGAGGCTGTTATGCGTCCGATGCAACTGGTAGAGATAAACCTGAAGCAGCTATTTGACAAAGAACGATTCCCGTATTCACGCTACATTGCAAAACTTGAAACACTAAACATCCTCACTGCGTTCGGTGTCGGGATAAGCTGGCACATTGAGGATTTGAGCTACGTTGCCCAAAATCCAACAGGGCAGGCAGGACTCGTAGGCGGCAGATTCAGCAAAATAGACAGTCGGGTGAATATGCAAGGCATTCAGCATTGGATTCTTGAACTTGAAAGAGAACTTGGGCCTATGCCAGTAGAGGCTACCGATCATATACAACAAAGCGTCGAGCAACTTGAAAACGAAGTCGTGTCTGGAGACTTGTTCCTTGAATGTACCATTATTGTTTCGGATGAAATGAAATGGGAGGGATTGCCTTCGTGGTTTCCATTTTTGGAAAAACCAACAGAAGAGCATCGAGAAAAGATGAAATACAAAACCCGCGAAGATATAGAGAAATGAAACGGATAATCACCCTAACCACATTGGCTATGATGACAGTCACCATGAACGCGCAGCCATTGGCATTGGATAGCATCAAGCAGATGTCGCCCGCCGACGGACTATTCTTCGCCCTCGAATACTTCGGGCTGTATGAGCCGCATATCGTGTACGCGCAGGCCGTCCTGGAAACGGGACACTTTAAGAGCAACCTCTGCAAGCACGGCAACCTCTTCGGCATCTATGACAGCAGAAAGCATGAATACAAGACCTACGGGCATTGGATAGATAGTGTCATGGACTACCGCGACAGCGTGCAGAACAAATACAAGGGTGGTGATTATTACTACTTTCTCGAGAATCTACCCTATGCCACCGATCCTGACTATATAAACAAGGTAAGGCGCATCGCCGAGAAATATGTTCAATATGATTAAACTATGGACAAGGAACTGAAGCGAGAGATTATGGCGACGGTGCGGATAGCCACCGAGCAAGCGACGCAACGCGTGATGGAGATGCGCGACGAGCGATGGGTGTCTGAAAAGGAGCTGCGGGCGAAGTTCGCCTTCTTCACCCCCACGTGGATGCGGTACTACGGTCGGCTGCTTCCAAGGACGCGGCCTATTGTCACCGACGAGAACGGCAAAGAGCATGAAGGCAGTTGGAACTACCCCGTGAACAAGATAGCCTTCATGGTAGCAAACAACGAAATAAAGAACCTTAAAATATCAAATCATGGAACCACTAACTGACAAAGACATCAGGAGACTGAAGAACCTCTACGGCTGGTCTGCAATCGGCATTGCCGTTGCGCTGGGTATTGCAATCGGAATTTTTATAGCCTTATTATAACAGAAAAATGGAAGCAACAGGAAGAATCATGAGAGTATTGCCGCAACGCAGCGGATTTAGTGAGCGGACACATACAGAATGGGTAGCTCAGCCGTTTGTCTTTGAATACTTCGAGACAAGCGACCAGCGCGTTAGCGACAAGATGCGGCTGGAATCGTTCGACACGAACATTATTCCACAGATTCAGGAGAACATGAAGGCCCGCGTGGTTGTCGGTCACGACATCCGAGAGTACGAAGGGCGAGTATATAATGAAATAAAGCTATACCGCATGGAGGTGATCGGTTCCGCCGACCCGAATGCGGCAGCTTCTCCGGCGACCTAACGGCGTAGGAATCCGGGCATGACAAAGCTCGGACGTTTAGGCTCGCCGGAGCCAAATAGCGTCGTGACGGATAGCGACCGACATCGGAGAGCGAGACTCCGCGACGCACTACGGGAACGCCACCACCACACGGAGGCCGGACGCAAACCCCAGGACGTTAAATCCCCAAGATAAAGAAGGGTACCGGAAGAGAGCAATCGATAGGCCCCGAAAGCCCATGCTCGCATGGGAGTGCTAACAACAGGGAGGAGGAAGCCGGGAAGTTGCGCCGTGAAGCCATAGGCAAAGCCGAGAGTTGGTAAGCAGCGGACAAGAAGCGCGAGAGGAGACGAAGGTCACCAGCGTGTCAAAAGGACTCTAATGCGGCCACGTTTTCGTTCAACTTTTTCCTCTTTACAGATTTTGCCCAACGTGCCTGTCCCAAGCCAGGATAAACGCAGAGGGGAGTGTTTATACATCACAAGTTTTTTTTCTTTTTCATTCCTCCCCGTCGTGATGACGCGGAGGTTTTTTGACAACAACATTAATAATAATATAAGGAACTATGAACAATGGAAGAAACAAGAAATATCATGCCTGAACTGCCGAAGGCGGTCGAAGAGCCTGACTTCCTATCGGGCGACTTGTGGTTCAATGTGAACGTTGAACCCTATCGGCTCGATTTTGAAAAGGCATACGAGGCCCCGCGATATACATTGGCATGGAACGGCATCGGGTTTGCCCCGCTCGGCGGCATCCACGCCATAACGGGTCAGGCGGGCAACGGCAAGACGATGACGCTGGCGCAGTTTATGACAGCCATTCTGTCGGGTCAGTTCGGAAACCTCACCTACAACCTCGGCGAAAGCATCCCGAAGCCCCGCGTCCTGTATATCGACACCGAGATGGAAGAGGATAACACCATTGCGGTGAAGAACCGAGTGATGACCATGTGCAAGCGGAGCATAACGGAGCAAGCCGACGACTTTATTGTGGTAATGCTGCGCGAGGTGCCCGAGACGATGGAGGTCATGACAGACAAAAACGGCAAGGCCGTACAGATGAAGTCGAAGGCGGCAATCAACCGCTGGCGCATGACGCTGAAAGCGATTTGGGAGTACAAGCCCACCGTCGTATTCATCGACGGACTGCTGGACGTGGTGGCCGACTTCAATGATAACATAGAGTGCCAGGAGACCATCTACAAGTGCATGCAGATCGCCAGCTACTACGGCATAAGCGTGTGGTGTGTGGTGCATCAGAACCCGGGAGGCGAGAAGCTGGTCGGGCACCTCGGTTCATTCCTGGAGCGCAAGGTGACAGACATCTTCCAGACGAAGAAAGATAAGAAGGAAGGCGACGTGACGTTTACGGTGAAGCAGCTGAAAGCCCGTGGCCGCGACATCGACGACTGGAAGTTCAAGGTCATGCCTGTCAGCGGTTGGGGAATGCCGGAGCAGATCGACGTTGCGCCCGTCGAGCCAAAAATGAAATACACGCCTATCGAGGTGAAGGAATGGCTCGAAAGAGGTCAGAAGGAAGTCGAATGGCCGGCAACGCAAACCGACATACGATACAAGATATTCCGCGACTTTATAGGAATAAAGAACAGCGACGATAATCAGATGTGTTGCACCATTGCCTTCAATAGAAGATTTATAATTCCGCAAGAAAAAGACCAGATGGAACCAGGGCAGAAGAAACCGAAATTCTACTTAAATTCTGAGTTCATCGAGGTCATGCCATTTTAATAATCCCAAAATTCCCTATATATATTAGATATATATAGGAGGATAAAATCCCAACCCCATTTGCCTGCCCCTTGTCCCATGTCCCTACGTCCCTGTATAGGGGGACGCTGGGACAGTCAGGGACAGTGACGGGGCTGTAGGCATCGGCTCGCGCATGTGCGCGTTTTCATATAGATATTTTTTGGCTTTTAGGGCAGGGCTTTAAGGACTCTCTACAGAGAATTCGGCGATTCTCTACAAAGAATTGGCAAAATCTTTATAAAGAATAAGGAAACGATGATAGACGAACGAACCATTCAGCGGGTAAAGGACTCAGCGAACGTCGTGGACGTGCTGCGCGATTTCTACGACCTGCGTCGAGATGGGGTGAACTACACCTGCCTCTGCCCGTTCCACGAAGACAGGCACATCGGGTCGTTCAAAATCTCAGCCAAATATAACAGGTACGTATGCTATTCGTGCGGCGCGAGCGGCAACAGCGTGGACTTCCTGATGGAGCACGAGGGCATGTCGTTCCCCGACGCGATACGGTGGCTCGGAAGGAAGTACGGAATAGACGTTGAAGGTTCTGAAAAATTCACTGTCAAACCAAGCCAACCCCACATGCCACCTCCACCGCTTCCGATGCTGAAGCTCGACTACGGCATGGTGAAGCGACGGATGGACACTTCGAACGACAACTTATGCAACTATATACGACAACTTCCGTGGGACAGCGACCAGAAGGAGAGAGTGGAGAAGGCTTTCAACCTTTATCTCGTCGGACACGCCGTCGAATTATCAGACAATAAGTATAAACCTGACATCAGAACGAGGCACGACTTTACGCTGTTTTGGCTTGTAGATGAGCAAGGGTTTGTCCGAACGGGTAAGATGATGAAGTACTACCCGCCCGGACATGACCACTTCGGGCACCGAGACAAAGAATCGCCATTTGGCAAGGATTGGGTGACGGCAGCACTGGCCCGGCCTCGTATCAAACGCGATGAAAACGGCAAGGCCTTCCGCGACGAAAAGGGCGAACTTATATGGGAAACGAGATTTACCCACATCTATGACCCTGAGAAGCAAGAGGTGAAGCAAACGCTTTTCGGGATGCACCTGCTTGACATTGCACAGACGGCAACGGTCAGCATCGTAGAGAGCGAGAAAACGGCTCTCATTTGTGCCATTGCCTACGGCGGAATGAAAGAGAACGTGTGGATGGCGAGCGGTGGCATGACCAACCTTTCACCAGAGAAACTGAAGCCTATCATTCAGCGGGAGCGGAGAATCATTCTCTACCCCGACCACGACGGCATCGAGGCGTGGAAGCAGCGAGCGAAGGAGATTGGCTACAAGAAGCTGACCGTCGCCGAGCAATTTGTCACGGATAACTGGACGGAGGCGGACGGGCCGAAGGCGGACATCGCCGATATATTTATAAGGATAATGGACGACCAGCAGCGGCACGCGGGAAAGGCGCAGCTGGTGGGCGACGTGGTGAAGGAAATGATACGAGAGAATCCAAACATGCAACTGTTAATTGATAAATTCGACTTATATGAAACAGGAAGATAAAAGCGTGGTGATGGGCACGAAGGTGACGCCGTGGGCCGCCGAAGCGTGGAACGAAATCTGCGAGGCGTTACATACGGACACCTACCACCTGCTTCAGCAATTCATCTACGCGATGATTCGCGGCGCGTCGCTGGGACACAAGGTGACTCCTGAGATACAGCGATTGCTGTCGGCCCTGGACTTCGACGCGGGTTGGCAGAACGCGCTGAACATTTGCGCGAAAGACCGACTGAGCATTGCCCAGATGATTCTGATTGTCGAGCAGGAGGGAAAGCGAGGGTTCGGAGCCGTAATGATTGACAAGCCATTCATGAGCGAGGCCGAGCAGACGGAGAATGCCGACGTCATCTTCGAGCGGCTGTGCGAGGTGGTGTTCAGACGGACGTACCTGAAGCTGCGGCGTCTGGGAACCATCCTCAACGTCAGCAGCCAGCGCGAGCTGTTAGAACGGATGTTAGACGAACAGATCGCCGTCGAACTTGAACAGCAATTCCAGGCCGAGCTGCCTGGCATGGGCGACCGCGCCGAGAACGGAAAGCCCTATGGCTACGGCAAGAAGACGAAGGCCAAGCAGTACCGCACGCCCGACAGCGTGGCTCTCGACGGACGGTTCAGCTTCACGGACGTTCCCGAATATACGATGAGCAACACCGAGGTGCCGACCTATGACGTGGAGTACGAGAGCGAGGACGCCCAGCACTTCGACGACCCCGAAGAGGCATGGGAACGGATAGAACGCGACGAAGAGTACGACGACAATGAAGAAGACTAAGAGCCGCTACCGCCCTGAGCACATGCGGATGCTCAACGACCGACGTTGGATGGAGACCAAGCGCATCGTGTGGCAACGGGCGCAAGGGCTGTGCGAGTGGTGCATCAGAGACGGCAAGGCGGCTGGCGTGCGCGACGGTTGGATAAGGGCAGGCGTTGATTGCCACCACTTGATACCATTTGAGTCGGCAAAGACACAGGCAGAGATGGAGAGGCTTTGCTATGATCCTAACAACTGCGTGCTGCTGTGTGTTGACTGTCATCGAAAATGTCATAACATAAAAGGCTACCACAAGAAAGAGAACGTGAAGGCGAGGCGCGACCAAGCCTTTGAACGATGGAAAGAAAGAATGAATGGGAAGTGAAACCCCCGCGGCACCCGTTTTAGTTCGGGCCTCCGAAAATTCCCAAAT
>Ga0310690_10001912_pt1 | contig 35688 bp, 19 predicted proteins | sample AusTroGonzalo_MG_2_FD_207661 | JGI IMG/M metagenome (GOLD analysis project Ga0310690, IMG submission 207661) | Bovine rumen microbial communities from tropical cattle in Woodstock, Queensland, Australia - Gonzalo_04 (v2) (version 2) | ecosystem: Host-associated > Mammals > Digestive system >...
GAGAAGCCCTGGACTTATAACCACCAACCGATGATCTGCTATTGGAACGGCAAGTTCTATCTGCATTATCTGACCGATCCCCGACATGAGCACGAAGCCCCTGGAAAAACGATGGTCCAGACTTCGGACAACGGTTACGATTGGACAGAGCCAGTAGAACTCTTTCCCGAATATCCCGTGCCAGAAGGATGGACGAAAGAGGGTAAGGACTTCCCCGCAGCCCACAACCTGAAGGCGGTGATGCATCAGCGAGTCGGCTGGTATGTGGCCCCCAATGGGAAACTGATTGCCACGGGTAATTACGGTATCTGTCTGACCATGAAAGACGACCCCAACGATGGCAACGGCATCGGTCGGGTGGTGAGAGAGGTAAGGAAAGACGGCAGTTTCGGTCCTATCTACTTCGTGTATTATAATCACGCCTTCAATGAGAAGAATACCATCTATCCCTATTACAAGCGGGCGAAGGACAAAACCTTTATCGCTGCTGTCGATGCCATGCTGGCCGACCCCATGCAACGGATGCAGTGGGTAGAAGAAGCCGACCGCAATGAGAAACTGATTCCGTTGCAGAAGCCTTATAAGGCCTTCTCTGGCTACACCCTGCCTGATGGTCGCAAGGTGGGCTTGTGGAAACATGCCGTGACAAGTCTGTCGGCCGATGGTGGCAATACCTGGCGACTCGTTGGAGCACCCGATGCCTTGAAATGCGACCGTGCACCAGGCTTTGTGAATTCGAATGCGAAAATCTGGGGGCAACGCCTTACCGATGGTACCTATGCTACCGTTTATAATCCTTCGGAATACCGATGGCCACTTGCCATCTCACTGAGTCAGGACGGACTGGATTATACCACACTCAACCTCATCAACGGTGAAGTGACACCCCTTCGACATGGTGGACAATACAAGAGTTATGGTCCTCAATACGTCAGAGGCATTCAGGAAGGTAATGGCATCCCTAAGGACAGTGATCTATGGGTGGCCTATTCCAACAATAAAGAAGACATGTGGGTGAGCCGCATCCCCGTACCTGTGCGCCAAAATGCCACCACCCACGCTGCACCACTTCCCAAGACTGTAACCTTGTCGGAACTGACAGACTGGAATCTGTATATCCCTCAGTATTGTCCCATCGAACTGAAAGAGGGTGTATTGACGCTTTCCGACAGCGACCCATACGATTATGCAAAGGTTGAGCGTATCATCCCCAACACCAAGGAACTCGAGATTGAGTTTGATTTAAGTGCCGCTCAGACAACCCATGGCGAACTGGATATCGAGTTCCTTGATGATGCAGGTAATGTATGCTCCAGAATCGTTGTCGACTCCACGGATGCCATACGTGTCAAGGGTGGTGCACGATTCGGCACTATCTTAAAGAAATACGAAGCCGGCACCTCCTATCACATCAAGGCCATACTCTCAACCTCGCTACATCGGGCCAATTATTATCTGAATGGCAAGAAGGTCTGCGAGCGGCAATTCGACACGCCAGTGGAGAGTATCAGTCGCATCGTCTTCCGTACGGGTATGCTCTTTGACAAACCCGATATCAACACCCCCGCCGACCAGGACTATGACATGCCCCGTGCTGACGAGCAAGACCTGAAGGCAGCCTTTGCCATTAGCAACGTGACCTCGCGATCTCTCGATGCCGATGCATCTGCGGCAGTACTCAAATACGATGACTTCGCCCATTATGCCGAACGTTTTAATGCGATGGATGAAAACGAAAACATCGTCACCACCATCCCCAATGCCGCCTCTTCAGAGTGGATGCGTGAAAACATACCTCTTTTCGACTGTCCGCAGGAGAACTTCCGCGAAATATATTACTTCCGTTGGTGGACACTCCGCAAGCATATCAAGCGCACCCCGGTAGGCTATGGCATGACGGAATTTCTGATAGACCGTTCGTATGCCGACCGCTATAACCTTATTGCCTGTGCCATCGGACATCATGTAATGGAGAGCCGTTGGCTACGCGACACCACCTATCTACATCAGATCCTGCGCACGTGGTATTACGGTAACGACGGACAGGCGATGACGAAGATGAACAAGTTCTCGTCGTGGAACCCCGCCGCTGTCTATGAAATGTGGAAGGTACAGGGCGACACCACCTTCATGTTGGGTCTTAAGCCCCGTCTCGAAGAAGAATATGCCCGTTGGGAACAGACCAACCGTCTGAAGAATGGCCTTTATTGGCAAGGCGACGTGCAGGACGGGATGGAAGAAAGTATCAGCGGTGGCAGAAAAAAACAATATGCCCGTCCCACCATCAATAGTTATATGTTCGGTAATGCGAAAGCCCTCGCTGCCATGAACCGGATAACGGGGGAATCGGGGAAAGCCATACACTATGAACAGAAGGCTGACACCCTCCAGCACCTTATTGAGACCATCCTCTGGAATAAAGAGCATAAATTCTTTGAAACCCATCGAGGTGACTCTTCCGCCAACGTACGCGAAGCCATCGGTTATATCCCCTGGTATTTTAATTTGCCTGCTGTTGGTTCTGAATATGATATCGCCTGGCAACAATTGCTCGACGAGAAAGGCTTCTGTGCCCCCTATGGCTTGACCACTGCCGAGCGCCGTCATCCAGCATTCCGTAGTCATGGCGTTGGAAGATGTGAATGGGATGGTGCCATCTGGCCCTTCGCCACCTCACAGACGCTCACAGCACTGGCGAATTATCTGAATCGTGGCGGCTCCGAAATCTCGCCCAGATCATTCTTTGATCAGATGGAGCGATATGTAGAGAGTCAGCACCATCGCGGACTCCCCTATATCGGTGAATACCTCGATGAGACCAATGGTGCTTGGCTAATGGGTGACCGCGAACGTTCGAGATTCTACAACCACTCAACGTTCAACGACCTGATGATTACGGGGCTATGTGGGCTTCGTCCACAAGCAGATGGCAGTATCGTAGTGAATCCGCTGACGCCACAGGATCAATGGGATTACTTCTGTCTCGACGGCATCAGTTATCGCGGTCACACGCTCACCATCATCTGGGACAAGGATGGCCAGCGTTATCATCAAGGAAAAGGCCTCACCCTCATGGTTGACGGCAAAGTCGCAGCCCATCGGAAAGACATCGGAAAATTGACATACAAATGAGAAAGTTATTCATAACAACCGCCATGCTCTTAGCGTTGGGAGCCTCGGCGCAGACTTACGAGACGCAATACCAGAAACCTGTAAGTGACGTGATGAACGATGTCGCCAAGCGGTTTAATGTAAAATTCAAGTTCGACAGCAATGTGGATACAGCAGGCGTGATGCTGTCCTACGCCGATTTCCGTATCCGTCCCTATTCCTTGGAACAGACACTTGATAACATCTGCAAGCACTTCGACTGGAACTGGTGGGAGCAGAGTGGCAACACCTACAAGATCAAACTATACGAATATCCGCGCCGTCATGAGGACGAGGGAAAACAAATGCTCGACTACCTCTCAACAAAATACCACAACGCCCAGGAGTGGGAAGCCCGTCGTGCCATTTTAAAGAAAGAAGTACGTGAGCGACTGGCAATCGATGCCTTCCTCGATTCCTGCGTGAAAGATGCGAAGCCTGTCCTCTCGAAAATCCGCAAGCATGATGGCTATACCACACAGAACATCTGTATCGAACTGACTCCAGGGCAACACATCTTCGGCACCATCTACACCTCGATGAAGAAAGGCAGAAAGCCACTCATCGTCTGTCCTGATGGTCACTGGCCTTCGCGTTATCGTGACGATGAGCAGCAGCGCCTCGCCACACTGGCAAGGATGGGAGCCGTCTGTGTCGACTTCGACCTCTACGGTTACAGTCAGTCGGCGGCAGAAGTGGGCGACCATCACACGGCTCGTGCTCATATTTTCCAGGCTGCCTGCGGTCTGAAACTGCTTGACTACATGCTGACCAACCGCAAGGACATCGACCATACGCGGGTAGCAGCGAATGGCGGCAGCGGCGGCGGAACCCATACCGTACTGTTGGCACTACTCGACGACCGCATCACGGCATCAGCGCCTGTGGTGCATGTAGCCTCGCATTTCGATGGAGGCTGCCCCTGTGAAAGCGGCATGCCAGTACAATTGGCGGGCGACGGTACCTGCGAGGCAGAACTTGCAGCCATCATCGCTCCCAAGCCCCTATTGTTAGTAAGTGATGGTGGCGACTGGACCTCGTCGAACCCCACACTCGAATATCCGTTTATCCAACGCATCTTCGGTTTCTACGATGCCAAGGATCAAGTACGTAATATCCATTTGCCCGACGAGCGTCACGACTTCGGTCCCAACAAGCGTCAGGCGGTTTACGATTTCTTTGCCGACATCTTTGCCCTCGACAGAAGTATGATTGATGAGAACAAAGTCACCATTGAGCCAGAGGAAGTGATGCAAACCAAACTACCGTAAGCCATGAGGAAGGTACTTGTATTTCTGCTCGCTCTCTGGACTGTAGCCCTCCCCGCCCGCAACTACAGACTGTGGTATGATAAGCCAGCCATGACCTGGACCCAGGCCCTGCCCGTGGGCAATGGCATCATCGGAGGGATGGTCTTCGGTACACCAGCAGCCGAACATATCCAACTCAATGAAGAAACCCTTTGGGCAGGACAGCCGAATCAGGTTTTACACCCTGAGGCAAAGACCTATCTGCCCCAGGTGCGCCAACTCATTTTCGAGGGGAAATACAAAGAGGCCGAGACTTTGGCCAATGAGAAAGTGATGCCCGTGGGCGCAGGCAAAAATATGGGTATGCCCTATCAGCCGTTTGGTGATCTGTATCTCTCAATGCCCGGTCATGCTGCCTACACCCACTACGAGCGTATCCTCGACCTTGACAATGCCCGTGCTGTCGTACGCTATGAAGTGGATGGTGTGCGCTATGAGCGCGAAGTCATCACTCCCTTGGGAGGACATCCCGTCATCGCCATCCGTCTGACAGCCAGCGAGAAAGGCAAGATCACCTTTACCGCCAACATGACCTCACCTCACGAGAATGTGCTCATCAGCAGTGAAGGACAGGAAGCCCTCCTGCATGGCGTATCTTCCAAGCATGAGAGTCTGAAAGGTAAGGTACGTTTCCAAGGTCGGATGGCTGTACAGACCATTGGTGGAAAGACAACCTGCAGCGATGGTGTCATCAGCGTGACAGAAGCCGACGAGGCGACACTCTACCTTACCATCGGCACCAACGTAAGAAATTACAAGGACATCACTGGCGACGAGGTAAGTCAATCTCAAAACCGCCTGCACGAGGCCATGACCCTCGGATTCGGAACACTGAAGACTCTCCATGAGAAAACCTATCACGACTACTACCATCGTGTGATGCTCGACCTGGGCGAAGACCTTTATCCGGAGGTTCCCACAGACCAGCGTATTAATCAGTTCCACCAGCATACAGACAACTACCTTGTGGCAACCTACTTTCAGTTCGGCCGTTACCTGCTCATCGCCTCGTCGCAGCCCGATAATATCAATCCTGCGAACCTACAAGGCATCTGGAACGATAAGATGTTCCCCTCATGGGACTCGAAATACACCACAAACATCAACCTCGAAATGAACTACTGGCCTTCAGAAGTCTGTAACCTTACAGAGACGAACGAGCCGTTGTTCAAACTCATCCGCGAGATTGCCGAGACAGGCCACGAGACTGCTCGCGACATGTACGACGCCGACGGTTGGGTACTGCATCACAACACCGACCAATGGCGCATCACAGGCCCTGTTGACCACGCGCAGACAGGTTTATGGCCTATGGGGTCCGCCTGGCTCTGTCGACATCTGTGGGAGCACTACCTCTTCACCGGTGATAAGGATTTCCTGCGCCAGTATTATCCCATTATGCTCGAGGCAGCCCGTTTCTATAGTCAGATCCTCGTAAAACATCCCACGAAGGATTACCTCGTAATCTGTCCAGGCGAATCGCCAGAGCATGGTGGCAAAGGACGTTCCACCGCTCTCGATGCAGGTGTTACCATGGACAATCAGATAGTCACCGAACTTTACACCAATGTGCTTGCTGGTGCGAAAATCCTAGGAAACTTAGGATACCGGAGCATTCTGGACTCCATTCGAACCCAACTCGCCCTGTTGCCTCCTATGCAGATTGGTCGCTGGGGACAGTTGCAGGAATGGCTCGACGACCTCGACGACCCCAACGATGACCACCGTCATTTCTCCCACCTCTACGGTCTCTATCCCAGCAACCAGATATCCCCCTATCATACCCCCGATCTCTGGCAGGCCGCCAAGACCTCACTCATGGCCCGTGGCGATGTGTCCACAGGCTGGAGCATGGGATGGAAAGTCTGCTCATGGGCCCGTCTGTTGGATGGTAATCACGCCTACAAACTCATTCAGGACCAGTTGACGCTCACCGCCGACACCTTCCTTATCTTCGGTACTGTCAAGCAACGGGGTGGCACCTATCCCAATCTGTTCGATGCTCATCCGCCTTTCCAGATCGACGGCAACTTCGGTTGCACGGCGGGTATTGCCGAAATGCTCCTTCAGAGCCACGACGGATTCATCTATCTGTTGCCTGCCCTGCCTGATGTCTGGCAAGAAGGCACCGTCAAAGGTCTCAAGGCCCGTGGCGGTTTCGAGGTTGACCTCGCGTGGAAAGGCGGTCAACTTTTTCAGGCCGTCATCCGTTCCTCTCATGACGGTGTCTGTCGTCTGCGCAGTCTGAGACCTCTCAAGGGTAAAGGACTGAAAGCCATCAAGGATCCCACTCCCCAACCGAATATAAAAAAGACCTGGCTCTACGAACTCCGTACGAAAGCCGGTGCAGAATATGTCATCAAATAAAAACAAAGATATGAAGAAAACGATGCTGATAGCCCTGCTGACGGTTCTCTCCTTCAGCACATGGGCTGACAACGACCAAAAACCATGGGAAAACGGACGACTGAAAGTCTCCGACAACCAACGTTTCCTGATGCACGAGAATGGTACACCTTTCTTCTGGCAGGGAGAAACGGGCTGGCTCTTACCAGAACGGCTCGACCGTGCAGAGGCCGAATGGTATCTGCAGCGCTGTCGCGAAGAGGGTTACAATGTGGTGCAGATACAGGTAATCGACGGCGTGCCAGCCATTAACATCTACGGTCAGATGTCGAACATCAATGGCTGGGACTTCTCGAACATCAACCAAAAAGGCGTCTACGGCTACTGGGATCATCTCGACTACATCATCGACCTGGCGCAGCAAAATGGTATCTATATCGGTATGGTATGCATCTGGGGCGGATTGGTGAAGGCTGGCAAACTGAGTGTGGAGGAAGCCAAGAAATACGGTACCTTCCTTGCCAACCGTTACAAGGACAAGCCCAACATCATCTGGTTCATGGGTGGTGACATTCAGGGCGACATCAAACCTGAGGTATGGAACGCCCTTGCCACCAGCATCAAGGCCATCGACAAAAACCACCTGATGACCTATCACCCACGCGGCCGTTATACCTCGGCGAAGTGGTGGAGCCAGGCCACATGGATGGATTTCCACACCTTCCAGAGCGGCCATCGTAAATACGGTCAGCGCATGGGTAATGCCGACTACCCCATCCCCGACAATACGGAGGAGGACAACTGGATGTACGTCGACTCCACCTGGGCCTATAAGCCCATCAGACCCGTACTTGATGCGGAACCCTCTTACGAGGATATCCCCATGGGACTACACGACAAGAACGAGCCCCACTGGCAGGCCTGCGATGTGAGGCGTTATGCTTATTGGAGCGTATTTGCAGGCTCCTGCGGCCATACCTACGGTCATAATGCCATCATGCAGATGCTGAAACCAGGCTACCCCACAAGTTATGGAGATGCTGGTGATGTAAAGACTTGGTATCAGGCCCTTAATGATCCCGGTTTCCAACAGATGAAGTTCTTGCGTCAGTTGATACTCTCGTTCCCCTATTTCGAGCGTGTGCCTGATCAGAGCATTATGACGGAGAACGGTACCCAATACGATCGTCTGATTGCAACACGAGGCAATGACTATCTGTTGGTCTACAACTACACGAGTCGCGAGATGAAACTCGATCTCACAAAGATCTCTGGCTCAAAGAAAAACGTGTGGTGGATGAATGCCGGTACTGGTGCCCTGCGCTGTCTTGGTGAATACGACTCGAAAGTGCTCACCTTCCGTCCGCACAAGGTCGGTGCAGGCGTTGAGGACGGTGTGCTCATTGCCATTGACAGTCAGAAAGACTATCTCCAGAAAGACCAAGTAAGAATTGCCGACAAGACACTGAAAGGTAAAAAACGTGATTTGAATGAATAGACATTTAATTATAGTATTGGCGATGTTGCTCTCTCTGCCATCATTGGCCGTGAAGAAGCGACAACAGCCCGTAGTTTCCGTTTGCGACCTGCGTACGGAGCGGCTTGTAAACCCAATGAGTCTCGATACCCCCACTCCACGACTGGGCTGGCGCATCGAGGCATCGGTGAACAACGTGAAGCAGACGGCCTATCACCTCATCGTGGCGTCGACACGCGAGAAAGCCGAGGCACTGGAGGGCGACCTCTGGAACATGACCAACGAACGCAGAATCGAGGAGCCCAATAATGGCAGTCGTTCACAGTGGATACCCTACGAGGGTAAGGCGCTGAAGAGCAATACCCGCTGCTACTGGCGCGTGAAAGTCACCACCACCCAGGGCGAAAGCGATTGGAGTGAGGTCGCCATGTGGAACGTGGGCCTATTGACGGAATCAGACTGGAGTGGGCGTTGGATAGGCTGGGACCACACGATGCCTTGGGATGTCGTTGCTGAGCATAGCCGACTGTCAGCCCGCTATCTGCGCAAGGAGTTTAACTTCGACAAAACCATCCGACAGGCCACGCTCTATATCAGCGGCTTAGGTTTATATGAGGCTTTTATCAACGGTCAGCGGATAGGCGATCAGGTATTGGCGCCTGCACCGACAGACTATCGCAGGACGGTGCTCTATAATGCCTTCGATGTTACAAGTCTGCTGACACAGAAGAATGCCATCGGTGTGGTGCTTGGCAATGGCCGTTACTACACGATGCAACAGGACAAGAAACCCTATAAAATTAACAATTTTGGCTACCCAACACTCCGTCTCAATCTGATTGTGGAGTTCGCTGACGGCACACGTCAAACCATCAGCACCGATGAAAAATGGAAGATCTGTCTCGATGGTGCCATCCGCAGCAATAACGAATACGATGGCGAGACCTACGATGCCCGTAAGGAGTTTGCAGACTGGACCAAAGTCGGCTTTGACGACTCGAAATGGGCGAATGCCGAGCGTACTGCCATCCCCTATGGTACCTTGCGTGGTGCAATGGCCGAGAACATGAAGGTGCTCCAGCAGTTAAAGCCCAAGCATGTCACCCGCAAAGGCAACAAACTCATTATTGATATGGGGCAGAACATGGCGGGTTGGTTGAAGTGTCGCATAACGGCATTAGGTAAGGGCGACTCTGTCATCATCCGCTTCGCCGAGAAACTCGACTCCGCAGGCAACCTCTGGACGGAGAACCTACGCCACGCCGAAAGCACCGACCGTTACTATGCCAATGGTCAGGAACAGGGTCGTTGGTGGCATCCCACATTCGTATATCATGGTTTCCGCTATGCGGAGGTCACTGGTCTGCCGAAAGCCACCGCCGATGACTTTATCGGTGAGGTAATCAGCGATGCAATGGAAGAGACGGGCCACTTTGTCTCGAACAACCCTATATTAAATAAGGTATATGAAAATGCCCGTTGGGGCATCCTCTCCAATTACAAGGGCATGCCCATCGATTGTCCGCAACGCGATGAACGCCAACCTTGGTTGGGCGACCGCACGCGCGGCTGTTTCGGCGAGGCTTTCCTCTTCGACAACCACAACCTCTATGCCAAGTGGGCGCGCGACATTGCCGAGGCCCAGCGTGAGGACGGTTGTATTCCCGATGTAGCCCCAGCCTTCTGGAACTATTATTCTGACGACCTGACCTGGGCGGCTGCCTTGCCGATGACGCTGCAGATGCTCTGGCGACACTACGGCGACGATGGGCCCATGCGGAAATACTATCCGAATGTAAAACGCTGGCTAGAGCACTTGAAGACGCAGTACCAGCGCGACGGCATCATTTATTGTGGCAAGTACGGCGACTGGTGCGTGCCACCTGAGCGTGAGGATCTCATCCACAGCGAGGACTCCTCCCGCATCACCGATGTCTCCCTGATCTCTACAGCCTATTACTATCAGATGTGTAAGATGATGAAGGATTTTGCTGTGGTTGTGGGACAGTACACAGACCAGAAATGGTTCGATGACGAGATGGATCTCACGAAGGAAGCCTTCAAACGCCAATTCCTCACCGTGAAGAAAGGCACCTCGACCGTTCCCGGTCATATCCTCTATCCCGACAGCGTCTACTTTGGCAACAACACCGTCACTGCCAATCTGCTGCCCTATATGTTTGACATGATTCTCTACAGAGAGAAGATTGATCCACGAATGAGGGTCGGCGATGGTGCTGTCAACAATGAGGATGCCGCCCAACAGCAAGAATGGAAAAAACGCGTCGACGAAGGGTTCTATATCCAACATGAGATCGAAAAGCAGATTGTGAAGGCCCTTACTGACCAGAACCTCGGCACCATCACTACTGGTGTGATTGGTACCGGTTGGCTCATGCACGCCCTCAGCCTCATGCACCGCAACGACATTGCCTGGCTCCTCGCCACGAACAAGAAATACCCCTCATGGGGCTATATGGCCGAACACGGTGCCACCACTATCTGGGAACTATGGAACGGCGATACCGCCTCACCTGCCATGAACAGCGGCAACCACGTGATGCTCCTCGGCGACCTGCTCTCGTGGCTCTATGAAGACATCGCTGGCTTCAGCGACGGAGCCCTAGGTTTCGGACACATCCAGATGGCACCCGACTTCTCCGTCGACGAGATCGACAAAATCGATGCCAGTTACAACTCTATCTACGGCAAGATTGTGAGCCGATGGAAGAAAGAACACGGTCGACTCTACTGGCACGTAGAGATACCTGCCAACACCACGGCAAACATCCACATGCCTGGCAGTTTCAAGCAAATAGGCTCAGGCTCTTACGACTTCGAGTGCGACCTGCCTCAGCGCAGTCAGCAGGTGGTCTGCGATGAATTTCTCTATAAGCAGGCTGATTTCCCCGAATGCCACTCTGCCAGCATCGTCGAGACTAAGAAGGGCGACCTCGTGGCCACCTATTTCGGTGGTACAAAGGAGCGCAACCCCGATGTCTGCATCTGGGTGAGTCGCAAGCCAAAGGGTGCCAAGGACTGGACGAAACCGCAGTTGGTGGCCGATGGTGTGGGTATCATTAATGGTAATCAACTGAGCAACGAGCCAGGACAGCGTGAGGCTTGTTGGAACCCCGTACTCTTCGAGACTCCGAAGGGCGAGTTGCAACTCTACTTTAAGATCGGTCCTAACGTTGCAGGCTGGAAAGGTTGGTGCATTACCTCGAAGGATGGCGGCAAAACCTGGAGCAAGCGTATGCCTCTGCCCGAAGGTATTTATGGTCCCATCAAGAACAAGCCCGTACTCATTGGCAATCGTCTGATCTCCCCCACAAGCGACGAGCGCGACGGTTGGAAGGTCTATTTCGAAATCTCCGACGACATGGGTAAGACATGGCGCCGCACGGATTTTGTAGAGGCCGATGCTGGTGTGAAAGCCATCCAGCCCACCATCATCCAACTGCCCGATGGTCGTCTGGAAGCCCTTTGTCGCACCCGCAGTCGTCATATCGGTGTCACCTACAGCAGCGATAATGGTGAGACATGGAGCAAATTGCAACTTATCGACACACCCAACAACAACAGCGGCATCGATGCCGTCACCCTCAATGACGGCACCTTCGCCATGATTTGCAACGACTGGCCTATCGAGCCCACGAAGGAAAAGGGAGCCCGAACACCACTCTCCATCCTCCGCAGTACCGATGGCATTCATTGGAACCATTGGGTTACACTCGAGGACTCGCCCATCCTGCAATATTCCTATCCGTCCATCATCCAGAGCCGCGACGGTCATATCCATGTAGTCTATACCTGGCGCCGTCAACGCATCAAACATGTGGAACTTATTGAAAATTGAACATTGAAGATTGAATATTGAACATTATGAAACAGAATCTTATCAGACTGGTTGTCTTACTGCTTACATCTTACATCATACCGCTTACCGTTACGGCTTTGCCAACGTCGGTAGCAGGTTTCTACCCCTTAGCGAACAGCGGCCGTATCGTGTATAACTTCAACGAAGGCTGGCGCTTCCATTTGGGTGATGCGAAAGGTGCTGAGGCTACGGCCTTCAATGATGCCACGTGGGAAGTGATCTGTGCTCCCCATATCGATCGTTTGGAGCCCTCCGAGGCTAGTGGTGGTCGCAACTACCAGGGTGTCTGCTGGTATCGCAAGCACTTCACCGTGCCCGAGGACATGGCTGGTAAACAGGTACTCGTCCACTTCGAAGCCATCATGGGCAAGCAGTGGGTCTATGTCAACGGCCGATTGGTCAAGGAACATCTCGGCGGTTATCTGCCCATCACCATCGACCTCTCTGCCGAGGGTGTAAAGGCTGGCGACAAGTGCGTCATTGCCGTAAAGGCCGACAATAGCGATGATAAGAACTACCCCCCAGGTAAGCAGCAGAACCAACTCGACTTTGCCTATCATGGCGGCATGTATCGTGACGTGTGGCTCATCGGCAAGTCGGCCGTTGCCATCACCGACGCAATTGAGCGTAACCAGATGGCTGGCGGTGGGGTATTCCTCCACTTTGACAATATCTCCGAGCACAAGGCCGATGTCTTCATCGATGTCGAACTCGAGAACCGTGCTACCAAATCCAAGTCCGTCACCCTCCTTGCCCGTATCAAGGATGCCGACGGCCGCGTTGTCAAAACCCTCAAACAATCCAAGGCAGTCGCCAACTTTTCAATTTTCAATCTTCAATTTTCAATAAAAGAGCCTCATCTCTGGTCACCCGAAACCCCTTACCTCTACACCGTCGAACTTCAGGTTCTGGACGGTAAGACATCCCTCGATGGCGGTATCGTACGCATGGGCATCCGCAAGGCTGAGTTCCGTGGTAAGGACGGCTTCTGGCTTAACGGCAAGCCCTATCATCAGTTGGTGGGTGGCAACCGTCACCAAGATTTCGCCTATGTGGGCAATGCCCTGCCCAACTCCCAGCAATGGCGCGACGTGCTACGCCTGAAGGAGGCCGGTATGACCATCATTCGTTCTGCCCACTATCCACAGGATCCATCGTTTATGGATGCCTGCGATGAACTGGGACTCTTTATCATTGTCCCCACGCCCGGCTGGCAGTACTGGAACAAGGCCCCAGAGTGGGGTGAGATGGTACACCAGAACACGCGCGACATCATCCGCCGCGACCGCAACCACCCCTGTGTGCTCATGTGGGAGCCCATCCTCAATGAGACCCGTTATCCTGAGGACTTCGCCCTGAAGGCCCTGCAGATCACCCGCGAGGAATACCCCTGGCCCGGACGTCCTGTGGCCGCTGCCGACCTCAACTCGGCAGGTGTGAAAGACAACTACGATGTGCTCTACGACTGGGCTTACAACATTGCCAACGGCAAATACGACGATATCGACAAGTGCATCTTCACCCGCGAGTGGGGAGAGTATGTCGACGACTGGTATGCCCACAACGCCATCAACCGTGCCGCTCGTGGCTGGGGCGAACATGCCCAATTGGCCGCCGCCCTCTCACTGGCCGACACCTATGGTATGATGTATCACGGCCAACGTCAGTTTATCGGCGGTTGCCTGTGGCATCCCTTCGACCACCAGCGCGGCTATCATCCCGATGCCTACGTAGGTGGTATCTATGATGCCTTCCGCCAGCCCAAATACGCCCTCGATATGTTCAAGGCACAGTCGCAGACAGAGCCCTTCCTCTCCATTGCCCATGAGATGACCCAGTTCTCTCCTGCCGATGTCACCATCTTTACCAACTGCGACAGTGTCCGTCTCACAGCCCTTAATGGTTGGAAGACCGCCACATTGCCCGTTGTCCACGACCCCGCCGGACAGCCCAATGCCCCTGTAGTGCTCAAGGATTTCTGGGATTTCTGGAAAGCCCGTGATCTGAGTTATACCAAGCGTTCCTGGCAAAGTGTGAAACTTGTGGCCGAGGGTATTAAGGACGGCCAGGTAGTCTGCACCATCGAAAAGATGCCCTCACGTCGCAGTACGAAGATCCGTCTGGTGGCTGATGAAATGGGGCGCCAGTTGGTAGCCGATGGCTCTGACTTCATCGTAGTTGTGGCAGAGATTACCGATGACAACGGCAATGTGCGTCGTCTGGCCCGCGAGCATATCTCTTTCACCGTCGAAGGTGAGGGTCGCATCATCGGTGACGCCTCGATAGCCGCCAATCCCCGTCAGGTGGAATGGGGTACAGCCCCAGTGCTCATCCGCAGCACCCATCAGGCAGGCCCTATCCGCATCATCGCCCGCAGCACCTTCGAGGGCATCCACGCCCCTGCTGCCGACACCCTCACCATCCAAAGCATCCCCTACGAGGACAAGATGTGTTATCAAGAGACGGGCGACGGGCGACAGCGTGCTGTCAACAGTCAACAGCCCGTTGTCACCACACCCACAATGAGCGATGCCGAACGACGCAAGATGCTCGAGGAAGTAGAGCGTCAACAGCAGGATTTCGGCATCCAATAAATCCCTCTATAGTTAAAAAAAGATAATGTTCTATGGTCAATGGTCAATGTTCAATAGAAAATGTGTACCTTTGGGCACTGATTTCTATCACAAACTACTGATATTTAACAAACTAAAATATTAAACGCTTATGAAAAAAATTTTTACGCTTATTGCAGTTGCTCTTATGGCAACAAGTATTAAGGCACAGGAAGTTCTTGATGTAACTTCTGACGCTGTAAAACCCATTATTGAGGCTGCCATTACCAATCCGACAGTTCTAAACAATCCACTTTTCATCTCTGTATCGAAGGATGAGACTGTTTTCCCCGCAGGTACATTTATCACCAACAATTATGAAATTGTGGTTGGCGGAAATCCCATCGGTCTGAAGAACTACTCATGGGAGGCATCTACCGAAAACATGACCGTCAAGGCCAACTCTACCCTTAATGCAGACTCTAATGATGACACCGAGTCATTCCGTTTCAACATAGCCCAACAGAAAGACGATGGAACCTACAACGGCACCCATGCACTTGTTGTGGAAGGCTGTGCACCCCAATTCCTCGGCTATGTCAACCCTAAGACTGGCAACCCAAGTCCTGCCTATAAGGATTTCTATGAGTACCCCTGCCTGAAGACTTTTGATGATAATGGCAACGAGATTGATGCCACAGATGAGAATGGTAATTATATCTCCGATACTTCCGGAGATCCTATTCACCGTGTGATGGATCCTGTCTGGGAGCCTGGCAATGGCGACCTGCCTACCAAAGGCTGTTATTATGAGTTCACTGCCAAGAAAGACGGTGTTCTGAAGATTGCCATCTTCCTGAACAAGAATCTCGCCAGCAACAAACTGTATATCATCGACGAGTCAACCCAGGGAGAAGGCTATAAGGCTTTGACCAGTGACAAACTGACCATCAAGGGCTTCCGTCAAGGTAACCTATTTGAAACAGAGAGCGATCGTGGCACCACTAATCTGGTAGACTGGTCACTGACGGACGATTTCCTGCTTACCACTGCCAATATTGATAATGGCGGCACAAACCGTCCCTTCTATGGCTATGTGTCATTCGAGGTGAAAGCCAACACGACCTATATGGCCCTGACACCGAAAAACCAACTTGGTCTGTTCGGCTATGAATTCACGCCCAATGGTAGCAGTGGCATCAACAAGGTCGAAGCAGAAACAGCAGATGTTCCTGCCTACAACCTCGCAGGTCAGCGTGTTGATGCTTCTTATAAAGGCCTTGTCATCAAGGGCGGTGTAAAGAACATACAGAAGTAATATCCTTAAAATGAAATAATTTGAGGTGCATCTTACATTGGTGCACCTTTTTTTGTACCTTAATAGAAAAACATGATTACAATAACAGGCGCGATGCGTCATACTAATAGATCAAGACTATACATGTATAACTTAATAACTAATTTTTGTATGAACAAGAATCAAAAAACAAGGAGGAACCATAGGTTCGCCTGGTTGATTGGGAGTGGATTGCTGCTTACAGCAACGCTACTGACCACCTCGTGTGCCAAAGACGGTTACGACGATGACGAGCGCTTCGACAACGGCGTGAGCGGACAGACCCTCACCTCGCCTAGCGCAGAAAGCATCACTATCACCCCGAGTGCCGATGGCAAGACACAGACCATCTCATGGCCCGTTGTCATGGGGGCAGGTGGCTACCAATTTTCTTTCTATGACGCATCCAACCTTAACGAGCCCATCGTCAAGGACAGTCTGGTGGATGGTTGCAGCGTGACCGTAAAGCGTGAAGAGGACATGAACTACCGTGTGGACCTGAAGACGCTGGGCAATGCCAAGTCAAGCACTTCGGATGCCAGTGAGGCCACACAACTGGTATTCTCGACCTTTACTGCCACCTACAAGACCATTCCTGCAGGTTCTGATTTGAACGAGTGGTTTGCTGCCAACCCGATACCCGACGATTCGATTGGCGTAAACTTGAACTACGACCTTGAGGCTGGCGGACAATATACGGTTAGCGGAGAACTGGATTTCGACGCCCATTGGGTGACACTGCGCAGCAATAGCAAATCCAACCCTGCCACCATCAAATACTCGGCAGCAGAATCGTGCATCAACTATGCCGCACCATTCAACGTGAAATACCTGAACTTTGACTGCTCTGGCATGGTGAACAACAACGGTGTATTCGGATTCTCGAAAGCACCTTCCGAACTGGCCGTACGCGACGAGACATCCGGTTTTGTTATCATTGAGAAGCCCGTCACCGTGGTCAATTGCAACTTCAAGAATGTTAATGGCTACTTCTTCTGGGACAACCGCAAGGGACAGAAAGTGGCAGCCAAAACCTACCTTGTTGACAATTGCATCGTCCAACTGACCCCACCGTCAGTGGTCAAGGCTGCTGTCATCTGGTATAACAACGGTGGATACATCAACGATCTCACTATCAGCAACTCCACATTCTACAATAGCGATCCCGTAGGCGACATCTACTACTTCGTACAGGCTGGCGGCTACCGTGCCAAGGATATCGGCATGGCCACCAACAGCGTGAATCAGATGAACAGCACTTTCTACCGCATCGGATGGATGAAGGACGGTGGAGAATGGGGCAACTACAACGCCATGAAGGGTAAGGCCGAGTCGTATTGGACCCTGACCAACTGCATCTTCTATGCCTGCAGTAACAAAGGCGGTGTTCCCCGTCGATTCCTGGCTGGATCGGCATATGCAGCCGGTAGTAATAACGCCATCTTTGCAAACAACACCTACATTCAGGCTGACGGCTCTTTCGACAATGTAGGCAACTACGACACCTCTGGTACTCAGATTGAGGAAGATCCTCAGTTCAGAGATGCTGAGAATGGCGACTTCCACATCAGTGGTCCGACACAGGTGGCCCGTCAAACTGGTGACCCGAGATGGCTGCCGTAAGAAAAGTAAGTAGTAAGTATTAAGAATTAAGAGATTAGATTCTATGAAAAGATATATCAAATCGTTATGCCTGGGGCTGCTGATGGCTTTTTCTGCCACAACGGTCATGGCCCAGAACCAGACAGTGACGGGACAGGTGGTGGACGAGAACGGTGAAGCCGTAATCGGCGCCTCGGTCACACTGGCCAGCGACAAGTCGAAAGGTACCATCACCGACTTCGACGGCAATTACTCGCTCTCGGTTCCCAAGGGAGAGAAAATCACAATTACCTATATCGGTTATATGCCGCAGACAGTAAAGCCTGGCGGCAAGATTCAGTTGCAGGTTGACAGCCAGAGCCTCGATGAGGTAGTGGTTGTAGGTTACGGCACACAGAAGAAGGCCCACCTCACAGGATCGGTGGCCAATGTGGAGATGGACGACATCCAGGATCTGGCCAACGGTGGTCTGGCATCATCGCTCGCAGGTTTGGTTAACGGTCTTTCGGTGGCAGGTGGTGACGCCCGTCCCGGTGAGAATGCCCGTCTGTCGATCCGTGACGTAAACTCCTTAGGCGAGATAGGTTCTACCGCCCAGCAGCCGTTGTTTGTCATCGACGGCTATATCTACCCCAACGACGTGAAGGTGGGCAATACCTATCAGAACCTGGGTGCAGAGGCTTTCAACAACCTCGACCCCTCGGAGGTGGAGAGCATCTCCGTGCTGAAGGATGCTTCGGCTGCCGTCTATGGTGCCCGTGCTGCCAACGGTGTAATTCTTGTGACCACAAAGAAAGGTAAACTCGGCGCACCCAGTATCAGTTACAGCGGTTCGATCGGTTTCACCGACGAGGTATCGCGCCCGAAGATGCTGAGCACCTATGACTACGGTCGGCTCTACAACATCATTGCCGCAGCCGACCCCACCACTTACAGTAATCTGAACAAGACGACCGCCCTCTTCCAGGCCGATGAGTTGGAGGCCATGAAGAACCTGAACTATGACCTGCTCGACAAATACTGGGAGACCGGTTATACCACGCGCCACGCCGTGAACGTGAGCGGTGCCACCGACCGTGTGAGTTACTTCGGCGGCATCACCTACTTCAAGCAGGACGGTAACCTGGGTAAACTCGACTATGACCGCTGGAACTACCGCGCCGGCATCGACGTGAAGATCAGCGATTACCTGAGTGCCAACCTGACTGTGAGCGGTGACTACGGCAAGAAGAACAAGCCCATGCTGAAGGTGGGTGGTACGAGCGAGGAGAAGGACTATAACCTGATGCTCACCCGTCCCGGTTACATCCCCGAGTATGTGGGCGACTATCCCATCCCCGCCTATGGTGTGAGCAACGGTGCACGTGTGCAGAACCAGAATTACTCGTTCATCGTGCTGCAGAACAATGGCGACTATACCCGCGATATGACCTCGAACTCGAACATCAACGCCAGCCTCAGTTATGACTTTGCATGGAGCAAGGTACTGAAAGGTCTGAAGTTGAAGTTCTCGTATTCGAAGAGCATCAATACCGACAAGAACAACCAGTACGGTTCGAGTTATAAACTCTACCAGATGACACGCCGCTACGGTTCGGGGAGCCATCTGTACACGCCCACCAGCGGCGATGACCCCACGTTCGACTATATGAATGCGTCGAACTTCAACACGCTGAACCTGAACAATGGTGACGTGCTGAGCCGTCAGATGATCCGTACGGACAACTACCAGATGAACTTCACCGCGCAGTATGCCCGCGACTTCGGCAAGCACCATGTGAGCGCCCTCTTCTCAATCGAGAAGTCGGAGGCCGAGAGTGAGCGTACTTATGCCTCGAAGACCAAGCCCTATGAGTTTACAACCGGTCAGGACAACTCTGTGATGGACGGTAGTGAGGAGGACGCACAGTTCACACGCTCAGAGAGCGGTACACTGTCGTATATCGGTCGTCTGAACTACGCCTATGCCGACCGTTACCTGTTGGAGTTCCTCCTCCGTTCGGATGCCTCGACCAAGTTCTCTCCCGAGAATTACTGGGGCACCTTCCCCGCCCTCTCCGGCGGTTGGGTGATCAGCGAGGAGCCCTGGTTCCAGAAATCAAAGTCGGTATCATGGATTGACTTCTTGAAGATCCGCGCCAGTTGGGGTCTCACAGGCCGTGACAACCTCACCCCCTGGCAGTGGATGCAGATCTATGCCCAGGATGCCAACCGTGGTGTGGTATTCGGAGCAAACAGCGACTCCGGCAGCCGTATCACCATCAATAAGAACAACTCGGCCGTCAACCGCGATGCGCACTGGGACAAGTCGTATAAGACCAACTTCGGTATCGACCTGCAGGTGCTGAACAAGCGTCTGGCCATCAATTTCGACTACTACTTCGAGAAGAACCGCGAGATGCTGATGAACATCGTGCAGACGGTGCCTGCCACTGTGGGTACCCAGTCGGCTTCGACAAACATTGGTGAGATGAACAGTTGGGGTTGGGAGTTGAGCCTGACCTGGCGCGACAAGATTGGTAAGGACTTCAAATACCGCATCGGTCTGAGCACAGGCTATGGCGACAACGAAGTGCTGAACATGGACTTCGCCACGCAGTATATCTACCGCAACATCCAGAGAGGCGACCGTACAGACATCGGTCTTTGGGGCATGCAGTGCATTGGTATGTTCCGCTCGTTCCAGGATATCGAGGAATATTTCGAGAAATACAACATCACCAGTTATATGGGTATGACCAAGGACAAGGTACGTCCGGGTATGCTTATCTACAAGGATGTACGCGGCGCGTATAATCAGGAGACGGGCACCTACGACGGTCCTGACGGCATCGTAGACCGTGACAACGACCAAGTTTGTCTCTCGAACCGTTCCAACCCCTACGGCTTCACCATCAACGCCCATGCCGACTGGAAGGGTATTGCCCTCACCGCACAATTCGGTGCATCATGGGGCGGCTACACCACCCTGCCCTCGGCAGCCATCGGCGTACCCTCGACATCGAACATCGAGTTCTACAACATGCCTTCGTTCTGGGCTCCCGATGATGTATATGTCTACCAGAACATCTACGACGGCAGCGGTAACCTCCTGATGAAGGCCAACCACGATGCTTATTACCCCAATCTGGCTTACAGCATCAACTCGACCACATCGAGTTTCTGGCGCGTCAGTGCAGCCAATGTCCGCCTGAGCCGCGTGACACTGGCCTACACCCTGCCCAATCAGTGGTTCAAGAGCATCGGTATCAAGAATGTGCGTGTGAACATCACAGGCCAGAATCTCATTAACTTCTACAACCCCTATCCCGACAGTTTCACCAACCCGATGGCAGGCACGTATGGCAACTATCCTAACCTGCGCAAGTGGGATATCGGCGTTAATCTGAGTTTCTAAGTAATTGATAATTGTAAATTGAAGATTATGAAAGCAATTAAATATATGAGTCTCGGCCTGACGGCTGTTCTTGCCCTCTCTGCCTGCAGCGACCAGTTCCTGGAGGACAAGAAGAACTACGACAACGCCACCACCGATATCTACAACTATGTGAGTGGTTGCAACGGCCGTGTCAATGATATCTATGGCTGGTGCCTGCCAAATGTGGGCGACCTGACCACTGGTCAGAACTTTCTCTCCGTCTCTGTGGGTAGTGCCGATATTGCAGGCAAGTCTACGGAGGAATATGCTGGCTTCAGCGATTTCGTGAATCCAGAGATTGAACTCACCTCGATGGGAACGACCAACAGTGTGCCCGACTTCTTCATGGGTTCAAACAACAATATCCAGACCTCAGTCTATGGTCGTATCCGAAATATCAACGACTGCATCAAAGGCATTCAGGGCGGTAGTATCCCCGATGAAGACAAGAACACCCTATTGGGACAGGTGTACTTCTTCCGCGCCTGGTGCTACTACAACCTTGTGAAGTGGTATGGTGGCGTGCCCATCGTGACTGATGTGCTGGAGCCTGTGGAGACATCCTTCACACCGCGTTCGACCACCAAGGCCTGTATCGACTTTATCCTTGAAGACCTCGACCGTGCGGCTACGATGCTGAAGGGCAAGGTATGGACAGGTTCCGACTACGGCCGTGTGACCAGTGGTACTGCCCTCGCACTGAAGGGTCGTGTGCTGCTGCTCTGGGCAAGTCCCCTCTTCAACCGCAAGAACGATCAGAGCCGTTGGCAGAATGCCTACACCCAGATGAAGGCCGACCTGTCAAGCATCAATGCCTGTGGCTACGGTTTGTATTCCACTGGGAACAATGTGAACGGCAGCGATTTTGCCAAGCAGTTCCTGACAGTCAGCGGCAATCCTGAGGCCGTGTTTGTCACCCTCTTCAACAGTGTGGCCAGCGACGACGGTCTCGACAATCAGAAGAACAACCGTTGGGAGCGTGACATCCGTCCTGCCAACACAGGCGGCGGCGGCAAGAATGCCGGTCTGGCACTCGTAGAGTTGTTCCCCATGAAGGATGGTAAGATGGCCGACTTGAGTACCCTCTCTCCGATGGAGAAGGCCGGTGCCCGTTCGTATGCCAACACCTATTCTAAACTGGAGCGCAGTCAGTATGCCTACGACGAGAGTGCACCCTATATGAACCGCGACCCGCGTTTCTATCGTACCTTCGCCTTCCCCGGTTTCCGCTGGGCCTACAGTGGCGACCCCACCAAGCGCGACGGTCATAACCCCTCGTACGACGCAGGTACGAATTACGTGCTGTGGAACTACAAGTGGTATGTGGACCAGAACGAGGCCGGCAATCCCGAAAATGGTAACAGTTACAGTGCCGACAACCTCTATACCAGTAATGTGGGTGTGTATGTACGCAAGAAGAGCGACGACTACGACCTGGGAACCCAACTCTATGTATATGAGCCTCTGGCTTCGAAGGGTGCAGGTCCGTTCTTCTCACAAGCACCCCTCATCGAACTGCGCTATGCCGAGGTGCTGCTGAATCTGGCTGAGGCCGCCTGCATGGCCGGACAGATGAACGAGGCTGTCGGATACCTGCAGCAGATCCGTGCCCGTGCCGGTTATACCGCCGAGAACAACTATGGTCTGCAGACCAATCTTGCCAACGACCAGGCCACCTGTATGAGTGCCATCCTCTACGAGCGTCAGATAGAGTTTGCCTATGAGGGCAAGCGCTTCGACGATATGCGTCGCTGGATGCTCTTCGACGGTGGTGCCAAACAGCCCTCTGGGGCTCCTGCTTCCTGGCAGATGACAGGCTTCGGTGGCAACACCTGTACCTGGCTGGGCGTCACACCGTTCAACGGTCAGCGCCGTGAGCGCGTGGAGTTCCGCACAGGCAACCAGTATGGTGTTGGAACGGCATACTGGGACGGCGATCCGTTGGTAAAGGCTGAGGTGGAGCGTCCTGCTGGCGTCGACTTCCGCAAGGCCGACATCGACAGTCAACTGTCAACCCTCAAGGACTGGTACAACACCCACCTCGTGACCCAGTATAAGAATGGTGACGGACAGGATTCACAGCATAATCTGGAGTACATCAACTTCCTGCCGAAGTATTACTTCCTCGGTCTGAACAGTGGTGCACAGAACTCGAATGTGGGTCTGCCTCAGACCATCGGCTGGGAGGATTATAACAACGGTGGTGCTGCTGGTACCTTCGACCCCCTGGCTGAATAAGCAACGACCAAGATGAGAAAATATATCATCACACTAACCCTCCTGTCTGCAGCATGGTGCTTCGGCACTATGCTGCAGGCTGCGCCTAAGCCCAAGAAGCAACTCTACATCCCCATGGACTACTCCACCTGCGGCTATCATGCCTCGGAGCAGGCCATACCCAATGTGAGGGTTGTTGCCAGAGTCAGTCCTACCGGCAATGACTGTACGGCCTTACTGCAGCAGGCCATCGACCAGGTGGCTATGCTGAAGCCTGATGCCAACGGACACCGGGGGACCATCTTGCTGGGTAAGGGCGTCTATGCCATCAGTGAGCCGTTGCGGATCACCACCTCGGGCATTGTGCTGCGAGGCATGGGCCGCAACAAGACTACCCTGATCAAGCATGGCGTGGATCGTGGGGCGATGATATATGTGGAAGGAGTCGCTCCTTCCTACGCCTTCGACACTATCCGTGTGGCGGATGAGAAGGTCGCTGCCGGAAGCACGACACTCACTATTAAGGGCGGCAACCTGAAAACAGGCGAGCGCATCCTGATTACACGCCCCTGCACGAAGGAGTGGATAGAACATCTGAGGATGGACGACTTCGGCGGCGGACTCGACTATACCGGTTGGAAGCCGACGGATATCGACATCACATGGGACAGAACCATCAAGGCCGTCAACGGCAATACCATCACCCTTGATGCCCCTGTCACCACTACCATCAGCAAGGTTTATGGCGGTGCCTATATCCTCAAGCATTCCCAAAATCAGGAAATCACGGAATGTGGCATTGAAGATATGACTTTGGAGTCAGCTGTCAATCGTGGTAATGCAAAAGATGAAGACCACTGTTGGGACGGTATTCTGATTGACAACGCCCGCGACTGCTGGGTGCGCATGGTGAACTTCCGCCATCTGGCAGGCTCGGCTGTGAACCTGCAGAAACAAGCCAGTCGTATCACCGTAGAAGACTGCATCGCCAGTGAACCCGTTTCTGAGATTGGCGGCTGGCGCAGACAAGTCTTTCTGACCCGTGGTCAGCAGACCCTTTTCCAACGCTGTATCTCCCGTCAGGGCATCCACGACTTTGCCGCCGGATTCTGTGCGGCAGGCCCCAATGCTTTCGTGCAGTGCGAGGGCGAGGAATCATTAGGCTTCAGTGGCAGCATCGGTTCGTGGGCGGCAGGCCTGCTCTTCGATATTGTGAATATCGATGGTCATGACCTGCGCTTTGCCAATCTGGAACAGTTCCAGTTTGGTACGGGGTGGAACACGGCCAATTCGATGTTCTGGCAATGCACCGCCTCGACCATCGCATGCTATTCGCCTGATGATGACAACAAGAGCAGCGGGCACGGTTGTTGGGGCACCCTCACCGGCAATGGCGAGTGGACCAGCAGCAACGACCATGTATCGCCCCGCAGTCTGTTCTACGATCAATTGGAGAAACGCCTTGGCCGACTACCCTTCGAGCCCTATCTCCTACCCCGTAATACCAATGCCACCAGTTCGCCTACCGTTGAGCAGGCGATGGCTATGGCCCAGGAGTCGCTCACAAAGCCTAGACTCACGCTGACGGCATGGATTGACACCATAGAGTCGTTAAGAGAAGAAGTGAAGGATGACCTTGGAGGGAATCATCTGCAGCAGAAGTATTCTCTCACCTCTCTTCCCTCACCACTCACCTCTTATAACATCACTGAAGGGCATCTGACTGCTGGGGGCAGCCTCATCACCGGCAACCAATACAGCATCCCTTGGTGGAGCGGCAGAGTGAAAGACAATTTCGCGGAGAAAGAAGCCAAGCCCGCCATCACCCGTTTTGTGCCTGGCCGTGAAGGTACGGGCTGGACCGACCGCATCGACTCGGTGGTGCAGTATCTCTCCGACCACCACTACGCCGTTTTGGATCATAACTACGGCCTGTGGTACGACCTGCGTCGCACCGACCATGAACGTGTGCGCAGGGCCGACGGCGACGTGTGGGCACCCTTCTACGAACATCCTTTCAGTCGCTCTGGCGAAGGTACGGCCTGGGACGGACTCTCACGCTACGACCTGACGAAGCCCAACCGCTGGTATTGGAGCCGCCTCAACGACTTCGCCCGCAAGGCAGCCGACAAGCAGATCCTGCTATTCAACGAGCACTACTTCCAGCACAACATTCTCGAAGCAGGTGCCCACTGGGTGGACTGTCCCTGGCGCCCTGTGAACAACATCAACGGCACCAACTTCCCCGAGCCCGTGCCCTTTGCTGGCGACAAGCGCATCTTCCTCGCCGAACAGTTCTATAACGAGCAGGATCCCGTGCTCCGTCCGCTGCATCGGCAATATATCCGCATGTGCCTCGACCAACTGAAAGACCAGTCGAATGTGGTACACCTCATCAGCGCCGAATACACCGGTCCTCTGCACTTCACCCGTTTCTGGTTGGAGACCATCGCCGAGTGGGAAGCAGAAACAGGATGCCATCCCCTGATTGCCCTCAGTTGCACCCGCGACGTACAGGACAGTTTGCTCGCCGACCCCGTGCTGAACAAGGTGGTCGACATCATCGATATCCGCTACTGGCATTACAACACAGAGGGTCTTTGGGCGCCCGAGGGTGGCAAGAACATGGCTCCCCGTCAGTGGATGCGCAAGATGAAAGTCGGCAAGACAGGTTTCAACGAGGCCTACCGTGCCGTCCGTGAAATGCGCGACCGCTATCCCGAAAAGGCCGTCACCTTCTTCGCTCAGCAATACCCCGACTACGGTTGGGCCATCCTCATGGCAGGCGGTTCCCTGCCCAACATTCCCATCAATGAGAAGACAGCCGACAAGTTGCAAAAGACCTTCCTCCACGATGTCTGTCAGATGACACCCGTTGAAGGTCAGGATTGCGTTGCCATTGGTCGACAGGACACGGGATATCTCGTCTATCCTCAGGGAGGTAAGCCCAGCATCGCAGTGCCTAACGGCAGATATCAGGTCTACACCATCGACATGAAGAGCGGTGCCGTCAAATGCCTCCAGAAGTCCGTCCGTTTGCAAGGATCCTTCACCCCTGCAAGCACCCCTTCAGGCCATCTTTTCTGGCTCTGTGCCCAATAGTCGTAGCATTGACATAAGTCACTAATTGCATAAATTCCCGATAAATATAAGAGAATATTTTGCGGGAACGGGTAAAAGTGCGTACCTTTGCAGTCGAAAATTAAGGATAACATATTAAAATCATCTCTGGCAAAGGGTCAGGGACTAAAGAAAAGAAAGGAAAAACAAAATGAAAAAGATTGCAAAGAAAGTGGCAAAGACCATTGCCAAGAATTGGAATGAAGTAAACGAACTGATGGTCAGGACTTCGGTCTACAGTCTGTAAAAAGACTAACTCCCCCCAAAAATTATTAAACAGCAATAAACAAAAAGTTTCGGGTAGGATTCATTTCCTGCCCGATTCTTTTTATACAACTCTCTATGATTTCAGTTAGACTGCCGGTGTGAGTTCTACCGTGAGGCCGAGGGCGGCGATGATACGGTAGAAGGTAGATACTTTAGGCTCAGTACGACCGGTCTCAACGCGCGAAATGTACGACTTATTGGTACCGATTCTTGCGGCCAGTTCTTCCTGAGTGATATTGGCATTCCTGCGGGCCTCCTCGATGATCTGCCCTGTAAAGAAAGCATTAGCCCTTTCCTCTGCAGCCAAACGTTCAGGCGTTCCCTCCTTACCGAAAGCAGCATCCAACTGTGCATCCACATCAAAGATTTCCATGTTTTTTCTCCATCTTCAGAATTATCATTAGGCATTACTACTTCAATAGTAACCCATGATTCTCCGTTTCATCGCTGCAAAGTTATGAAAAGTTTATCAACTGAGCAACTTTTTGCCGATTTATTTGCAATTTTCTTTTCCATAGACAATAAATTTAAGATGAATAGTTCTAAATATCGCTGCAAAGATAGGAACTATTTCTGAAACAACAAAACTTTTGGCAGAAAAAAGAATCATATAGAAAATTACTACGTTAATAAAAACATTTTCTTTCGGAGTAATCAAAATTACTTTCGGAGTATCCGGATTTACTCCCGGAGTAATCTTTCACGCATCCAAATGCAGCCTTCTTTACTATGATACTAAACGCCCTCTGGTGTCATACTAAAGGGGTTCTAGTATCATACCATAGGGCGTTTAGTGTAAAGGCAGCCATTTTTCGCAATAAGGGACCCTTATTAAGAAGCCTCAACGTTAACTGAGAAACGTAATAATAGAAATGCGCATTTCCTACTTTTTCTTCATATTTATTTTGTTGTTTCAGAAATATTGCTTATCTTTGCCCTCGGTTCGGGGAGAAATCCGCACCATATTAGCACTCGCTATTATTTCGCGCATAGCCAAGAGCGTCGGAAACTCTAATTGGTATAACAAGCACGAAAATAATAAGTGACAGGTGAGCCGTATAACGGTTCTTCTGCTCTCGTTTGTAATAGCGATGCACACGCTTAGGCGTGATGCATCCAGCAAACGGGACAGAGGCACCATCCGACGCCGCCTCTTGCTATGCGCAAAGGAGCATCACGCTCTTTTTTGCGCCACGGCGTGATTGATAGTCGATGCTGATACTAAAACTATCAATTACGGATTATGGCAAATACTAACTTGGCAAATGCGAAGACGGCAAAGAACGATGAGTTCTATACGCAATATCCAGATATTCAGAAGGAGATAAACGCCTATCTGGATTATAACCCGAATGTGTTTAGGGGAAAGACGGTTCTGTTGCCCTGTGACGATCCTGAGTGGAGCAACTTTACGAACGCCGACCATGTGACAGCATGGAGCAAAGGCGGTATTACAACTATCGAGAACTGCCAGATGCTTTGTAAAACTCATAATCGAGCGAAAGGAAACAGATAAAACTATAGAGTTATGGCAAAAGACAAATTCAGTAGGACGAAGGCCTGCGCCACTAAGACGCTTTATGCAGTAATGAAGGAAATGAGTCGCCGAGGCGGTAGTATGCCTGCCAAGGAACTCTATCCATTTGTGAACGAGAATGTGGAACTTACGGAGTGGGAACGGGAACCTGCAGGTAAAATGAAATATATTCGTTGGACGAATAGTTTCCAGTTTTATTCCATAGACTATCAAAAGGCTGGCTTCATTGTAAAGAAGAACGGCAATTGGTATGTGACACCTGAAGGAGAGGCTGTTCTGAAAAAGACACCTGAAGAGGTGATGAACATTGCCAATGATGCATATCATGAATGGCGACGACTGAATCCAAAGGAGGATAGTCCCGAAGAGGAACCCACAGACGAGACAGCAGAGAAAGACAATTCCAGAAATCTCGACCTGTTGGAGTCAGACGCTCGTGAAGGCATCAGACAATTCATCGTATCGAAGAGTCCGTATGAGTTCCAGGATATGGTAGCAGCATTGCTAAGGGCTATGAAATATTATACCCCATTCATTGCGCCCAAAGGCAAGGATGGAGGTATAGATATTATCGCCTACTTAGATCCATTGGGAGCACAGACACCACGCATCAAAGTACAAGTAAAGCATAAACCTGACACTGCCATTGGTGCCTCAGACATTCGTGCACTTTTGGGCGTACTCCGTGCTGGCGATATTGCCCTGTTTGTGACCAGTGGCACATTCTCGTCTGATGCCCGGAACACCAGTACCAGTTCGCGTGAGTTCATTCGCTTAATAGATGGTGATGAATTTATCGACATGTGGCAAGAGTATTACGATAAGATGTCGGACGAGGATAAGAACATGCTACCGCTGAAACGTATCTCTTTCTTAGGAAATAATGAATGAAAATTAATAACGTAACTATAAAATGAGAAAAATCCTTCTTTTTATTATTCTGCTTTTGTCAGGAATACCTGTAATGGCGAAGACGACCTACATACCCAAATACAGGTCATATATTCACATTGTGAATGGGGCAGATACTACTGTTGCTACAAGTAACATAATGAATCTTAGACTTAATGAAGACAATAATATGTTCTGTATCTACATAGAACATGAGGATGTGACAAAAGAAAAAGTAAAAGCCATAAAGCGAGCAAAACGTGCCGCTGGTTGGGCTTCTTTTTCTGCTGTAATGTCTGGTATTTCAACAGCCTTTTCACAAAACAGTTTACAGTATTTAGTGAGGTCAACGAACACAAGAATAGCGAGTCAACTTGCCGATATATATTATGAGAATGCTGATGCAGAGCAGAATCTTATGATAGACATGTGGATAGCCAATACATCAGAAGAAGAAATAATGATAAACGAAATTGAACGTGGATTAATCTGGTATGTTAGGCCTTCACAAAATCTTCATTTACAACTTAACAACCCAGACGCAGCAAATCTTCGTATTAGTGATATTCATAACAACAATGTGCGCTATGCAGTTGTAACAGCAGGAAGTATGGTAAGGAAAAGAGCATATGAGTGGGAGGATGATGAATGCTGGATTTCTGCCGTTATGAATGAATATCAATTGTTAGACAAATATGTCAGAATATCAAAAGAGGATTATTCGGAGCGTGAAATGTCAATAGAAGAATTTAAAGCATACAAGAAAGTAGCAAAGGGGTATTAAGTCAATGTTATTTAGGTGAATTAATTGAAATCATCGAATGAATTAACTCAAGCGATGAAATGAATTAATTCACGGATTTTGAGAGGGGGGCAACTATGAGTTGTTCGGATAGTCCCTGCATGCTATTCAAATAATTCGAATGACGTATTCAGACTATCCCTATACCCCTATAGAGATTATCTGAATGAGTTGTTCAAGACGTCTGAACAAACGACACAAACCATTTGAACAACAGAATAGGAAATTCCCCACCAAGGAATAGGGATTTTCTTTTGGGGGTGTAGGGAAATTGTAGTATCTTTGCATCAGAAAAATAATTCTAACAGTATACGATTATGAAACAGACAGCATTTTTACTCAAGTCGCTTTTGGCGGTGGCAATGATGGGATGGACGTTGATAAGTCAGGCCCAACGGTATGAGATTGATCATGGTAGGGTGTATTTCGGCGAAGACATTGTGATGCATGCCGATGCCCGGAGTTTCGTGGATTTAGGCAGCGGCTATGGAAAAGACCGGATGAATGTGTATATGAATGGGCGCGTGCTCGAAAATGTCGACCCTTCGACGTTCCGTCTGAAGGAGCGTTCTTCGTGGCGTCATCACGGACATGAAGGAATGGACGACACGCCGACGCACAGAGGTTATTACAAGACCAGTTTCAACGTCTACTACGGCGACAAGAAGATCGACGCTATGGCATCATCGTTTACGGATCTGGGTGGCGGCTATGCCAAAGACTCCTTCAACGTTTATTATTTCGGTGAGAAATTAAAGGGTTGTATGGCCTCTTCGTTCGAAATCCTGGAAGGTGGCTATGCCAAGGACTCCTTCAATGTGTTCTATCGGGGCACCAAGGTGGAAGGTGCAATGGCCTCATCGTTCAAATATACAGGCAACGGTTACGGCCAGGATAACTTCAATGCCTATTACAAGGGTAAAAAACTGAAATAAAAAGCGTTAGGATGTTGGAATATCGTTAGAAATGTGTATCTTTGCAGCACGAAACTAATGATATGACAATGAAAACGTTGGAGCATCTTTTCGGGATCGTGCTGATGGCTTGCATCCCATTTACAGCAAACGCACAGTTCATGACGTTCGGAGGCGGGAACCGTGCTAACCAGGACAGCCTTCGCAAGATTGCAGCAGCCGATTATGCCGACATGCTGGCTAAAGTGGGCGTAGGTCAGCCCCGTGAGGGCCGTCAGCCCAACAGTCCCGATGAGAGCAAGCATCCCAACTATGACGAACTGACGGCTAATCCCTACCCTTTCTATCCAGATCCGTTGGTAACAACGAGTGGTAAGAAGGTGACCAGCGCCAAGATGTGGTTTAAGGAGCGCCGTCCGGAACTCGTACGTCTCTTTGAAGACCATGTTTATGGACGTATTCCCAACAATGTACCCAGTGTGACATGGGAGGTCACCAATGAGGAGAAGAAGGAATTCGCCGGAAAGCCCGTGGTGGTGCGTTATCTGAAGGGCGTGGTAGACAACACCCTCTATCCGGCCATCAAGGTTGAGATTCAGGCCAATGTGGTTTATCCCGAAGGCCACCAGAACCTGCCCGTGATCATAGAATTCGGATTCGGAGGTGGTGACCCGCTTCGTAGTTTTGGCAATGGTCCGTCGTGGAAGCAGATGGTGATTGAGCGCGGATGGGCTGCTGCCACCATCAACCCCTCGTCGATTCAGGCCGATGCCGGTTCCGGTCTTACGAACGGCATCATCGGTCTCTGCAACAAGGGAGGCCATCGCCAGCCGACAGACTGGGGTTCACTTCGCGCCTGGGGCTGGGGACTTTCGCGTCTGATAGACTATTTTGAGACCGACAAGACCTTCGATGCCACCAAGTGCGCCATTGAGGGTGTGTCACGCTATGGCAAGGCCTCACTCGTGGCGATGGCTTTCGAGGAACGTATCGCAGCCGGATTCATCGCCTCGTCGGGCAAGGGCGGTGCAGCAGGATGGCGTCGCGACTGCGGTGAGAGCATCGGTAATATCGTCTCGCATGAGGAATATCACTGGGTCTGCGGCAACCTGATCAAATACGGCACAGACCCGATGACAGAAAACGACCTGCCCGTTGACCAGCACGAACTGATTGCACTCTGCGCCCCACGCGCCTGCTTCATCTCCACCGGCAGTTGGAACGGCGACAAATGGCAGGATGTGGTTGGCTCGTTCATATCAGCCTCAAAGGCATCGCCCGTCTACGAACTGCTTGGTTCTAAAGGCGTTGGCACAGATCTCTTCCCAGGCATGGACAACGGTCTGATGGAGGGCCGTCTCACCTATCGTCAGCATCATGGTGGCCACGAAGCAGGCCCCAACTGGCCTTTCTTCTTGGACTTCTTTGAGCGCGAAGTAGTGAAGTAGTCAGCCCCTTTTTCGGCAATTTGATAATTATTATAGGAAAAAAATCATTTTTTAGGGGTCTGTTTCAAAAAAAGTCACTACTTTTGCAGTCGACAAACTACATGTACTGCAAAACTACTAAAAGCAAAAAGAGATGGACGACTTCTCTATACTATACGATAAGCATATCGACGGACTCTTCGCTTTCGGTTCGCGCTTCATGACCGACCGCGAGGCGTTGAAAGATTGTATCCAGGACGTATTTGTAAAATTGTACACGCGTAAGGATGGCCTCAGCAACATCAGCAACATCGAGAGTTACCTTTATATCTCGCTGCGCAACCGCATCAATGACGAGTTCCGCCGCAACACCAAGATCTGCGACAGTGAGATTACCGATGCCAGCATGCAGGTGATTGCCGAGAACGACGAATACAACCGTGAACAGATGGAGCACAACCAGTCGCTCTCCGACAGCGTCAGGGAATTCTTCGACAAACTGTCGCCCCGTCAGCGCCAGATCATCAACCTCTATTATCTGGAGCACCGCAAGTATGATGACATCTGTCGGATCATGGGCATCAACTACCAGAGCGTCCGCAATCTGATGCACCGCAGCATCTGTCGTCTGAGAGAATATGCGGGTAAGATGCAAATCGCCATCTGAAGATTGGTTACACCTAAGCCGATTGTCCGTCCTATAAGAAAAGACGAACAATGGCTAACAAAGAATCAACTACAAAGTATATCCCCTTGTCCCGTGAAGAACGGGAAGAATTGAAGTTGCGTATTTCAATCGCCATTGGTTTGTCGAAAAGTTGGCATTTCTCACAAACTTGACAATATGAAGAAATTACGCATCACGTTGGTCATAGCCTCTATTCTCTGTTTCTCTGGAATAGAGGCTTTGATGGCACAACAGTATAAGGTTGGCGTTTGCGACTGGATGATTCTCAAACGTCAGAAATTAGGAGAATTTGACTTAGCCAGGCAGATTGGCAGCGACGGCATTGAGATGGATATGGGCGGACTGGGAGAGCGCGAACTATTCGACAATAAGATGCGCGACGACAAGGAGGCTCAGCACTTCAAAAGCGTGGCCGATTCGCTCGGTATTGAGATCGGCGCCATCGCCATGAGCGGTTTCTATGCCCAGGATCTAACGAAGCGCGACAACTACATGGCGCTGGTAGCAGACTGTTTCGACACGATGGACAAGATGGGTGGCGCGAAGGTGGCCTTCCTGCCCCTCGGTGGCTGTGGTAACGACTGGCCGACCAACAAGGTCAAGCGTAGCGAGATTGTGAATCGCCTGCATCGTATCGGCGAGGCGGCCAAGGCCCGTGGGATGCGCGTGGGTATCGACACGCCCCTCGATGCCAAAGGCAATCTGAGGCTGTTGAAGGAGATTAAGAGCGAGGGCATAGCCATCTTCTACAAATGGCAGACCATCGTGGAAAACGGCTGGGATGTGGTGAAAGACATCAAGCAGTTGGGTGCCAGGAATATCTGCGCCATCCATGCATCGAACACCGACCGCGTATGGCTGCGCAACGACTCCACACTGGATGTGCCACAGATCAAGAAAGCCCTCGACGAGATGGGCTGGAGCGGTTGGCTGTTCGTGGAACGGAGTCGCGATGTAAAGATGGTGCGCAACGTGAAGATGAACTATAGCGCCAACGTGTTCTATCTGAAAGAAATCTTCAACAGCAATCCCGAGCCAGCCGTTGTACTCAACAGTACAGGACGCGATCCCCAGTATGTACAGACCATCATCGGACGCTCGCAGAAAGCAACCGACGAATTGGGCATCACCTGGACACCCCTCGGACGGAATGTGCTGAACATCATCTGCAACCGCTATTTCCAACTAAATGACATCTATGCCGAACGTGACTCCATCAAGAAGTCGGACAAGAAACTGGCAGAGACCTTGTGCGACTCACGACTCTACCGCTCCCACAACGGTTTCCTTGCAGATTTATCGCTGTATCTGAAACCGCAGGAGATCGACAAGGTGAAGGATGTGATGACCTTCGATGTGGTCAAGGTAACCTACGAAGCCCAGTGTGACATGATTCCGACACTCAAGGAAGAGGAGAAACAACAAATCATGGCCTGGCTCATCGAAGCCCGGGAATTGGCCATCGATGCAGAGAGTTCGAAGAAAAAACACGAGGTATTCGGCAAATATAAGGGCCGCATCAATAATTACCTGGCCAAACGCGGTTACGACCTGACAAAAGAACGTGAAGCCTGGTATGAACGGATCAAGGCAAGAGGAGGACAGATATGAGGAAGATATTGACCATCGCGATATTATGCATTGCCACAACGGCAATGGCACAAGGCGGCCTGACAGACATGGGCAACAGTCAAGAGGCCAAGATGAAGAACCTGCCACTAGGCAGTGTGAGATGGACGGGCGGTTTCTGGGGAGACCGCTTTGGTGTGCTCAGCAACACCACCATCTGGGACATGTGGAACACCTGGAACACACCGTGGGAAACCCTCGACGAGAACGGGGCACACGGCAGTAACGGTTTCCGTAATTTCGAGGTAGCCGCCGGCACGGTGAAGGGCAAGCACCACGGTCCTCCCTTCCACGATGGCGACATGTATAAATGGCTGGAAGCCTGTGCCACGGTCTATGCCGTGACCAAGGATCCCAGACTCGACGCCCTGATGGATCAGTTCATTGAACAGGTGGCACTAAGCCAGCGCAACGACGGCTATATCCACACACCTGTGGTCATCTCCGAGCGCAATGCGGGCATCGACAGTCACTCCGGCGACAATACCAATATCGGCATTGAGATTGGCGACGACCATAAGAAAGCCTTTGCTTCGCGTCTGAACTTCGAGACCTATAACCTCGGTCACCTGATGACGGCCGGTATCGTGCATAAGCGTGCCACAGGCAAGACCACCCTCTTCGATTGCAGTAAAAAGGCAGCCGACTTCCTGTATAACTTCCTGACCAACGATGCCGCAGAACTCTCACGAAATGCCATCTGCCCCTCCCACTATATGGGTGCCGCAGAGATGTATCGCGAGACGGGTGAAGAGAAATATCTGACCTTAGCCAAAGGGCTCATTGCCATCCGCGACAGCGTGACCAATGGCGAGGACCACAACCAGGACCGTCATAAACTCCGCGACCAATACGAGGCCATGGGACATGCCGTCCGTGCCAATTACCTCTATGCCGGTGTGGCCGATCTCTATGCAGAGACAGGCGAAGCGCAACTCATGAAGAACCTCACGGCCATCTGGAACGACATCGTCCAGCATAAGATCTACATCACAGGCGGCTGCGGTGCACTCTATGACGGGGTATCACCCGACGGCACCACTTATGACCAGCCTTCCATTCAACAGATCCATCAGGCCTACGGCCGACAGTTCCAGTTGCCCCAGGAGGCTGCCCATAATGAGA